>Ga0209092_10000116_pt1 | contig 70929 bp, 39 predicted proteins | sample FraStrMetagenome_FD_187446 | JGI IMG/M metagenome (GOLD analysis project Ga0209092, IMG submission 187446) | Marine eukaryotic phytoplankton communities from Arctic Ocean - Fram Strait ARC3M Metagenome (SPAdes) (version 2) | ecosystem: Environmental > Aquatic > Marine > Oceanic | place: Fram... | reverse complement strand
GATTCATATTTCATTGATAAATTATCATTTAAGTTGCCAAATTACGAATACCAAATAATTTAACTCGATGCATTAAAAATCAATAACCGTATTATATTTTAATGTACTAAATTATAAATCAGAAGAGCTGGATGAGTTCTTAAAATATATATTTGTATTGATTTCCGTAATTTAACTTGATACATTATAAATCAATAACCATATTATATTTTAATGTACTAAATTATAAATCAGAAGAGCTGGATGAGTTCTTAAAATATATATTTGTATTGATTTCCGTAATTCAATCATTGAAATATCCATGTTTCTGAGGTAAGCCTTCACTGCAGTTGAATGGGATTCATTCTAAATACTAAGCTCGTTATTGATTTTATAAGTTTGGCAAGTTTTAGCAATTATGAGGAAACATGACAGCAAATAGGTGCGCATTTAATTTTTGAAAATATGCTCTCTAAAGATATGAGATATTTTCTAGTAGGAGGAGCCTTGCTTTTTAGGATTTCACTTGCATAAACACAAACTAAATTATCTCTGTTTGAATTGAATAATGTGTCAAAAATTAACAGCATGACAAAAATAACTTTATTAAAGACTTTCAATGGAATTCAAATAAGAATTAGCATAATGGTTGTGATGGTACTAGTAATACATACTTTGTAATTGATTGTGGAGTTCAAGCCCTATTTACAATTCCTTTTACACACCAGGAACTTCCCTTTCGTCATTTCCCTGTATTTACTTCGAAATGAAAAGATTGGAATTGCAAAAGAGGAAAGTTGAGCACTGTTGATCTCAATATTGAGAAGAAGCAAGCCAATAAATCAGAAAGTTGAAAATTACAATTAATAGAATTTCATTTCTGCCTTCTTCTTTCAATTACAAATTCTCTCTAAGCCCATTATCATGAATACAAATTTGGCCTGATAGCTGATTTTCATTTAGTTTTAGAATATATCTTCATTCAAATCAATGATGAAGAGCTTATTGATAATCTTGAGAATATCTATAAAATGGACCTCCACTATCCATGCTGGATTTTTTCATTAGATTTCAATATGCATGTCAAGAAAACAAGAGTGATTTATATGGAATCAAGTGATGGGGTGAATGTGGCGACATGTACTGCATCTATATAAAATGGGCATCAGGAAATATTGGATACATAACTTATTCACTATTCTCCTTTGCACAAAATATATGTGCTTGCCCTTACTGAGAGCATAGTATAGGATGATGATTTGGTTGAATTCGTTACTAATACTCACAACAAGTATTCAATATCAGTGTATGAAAAAAATGCACATTACAGCCAGGTTAGCAAAGACTTTGGGTGACAAAGCTTCAACACTCAAAACTCTGTCCACGATTCTTCCTCAATCATCAAACCAGCTCAAGTTCAAAAATGTATTAAATATATTGCTTCTCTGCATACATTTAATTTGATGATGGAAATTGTTCAAATAAACTTCAAAATTCTCCCACCATCAAAGCTGAACTGGCCAAGATTTTTAGCCTTGCGCCTTATGCACAGACTATCTAGATCAAAAGATGGTTGAAAGATAATTATGAGGTTAGTTTTATCATTTATTACTTTGATCACATTTTACACACACCTCCCATACCAGACGTATATCGAAACCCACTTGGTTTCAACGGCGAGAACTTTGACATCTGTTGGCCAGACAGTTGTTCAAAGAATTCTCATTGCATGTCCAATGGAGACGTCACTCGCATGGTGATACTGATCTCCACTGGATGCTACTTGATGCATGTGTGGCAGTTCATGTTCTTTGTCATTGGCTTCCTTGTGTTGAAGTAGACTTGATTGTTTTTATTTTTATTTTTATTGATGACGTAGTATACAAGCAGTCACATGCTGCTTCGTATTCTAACTAAATATTTCATTGATATTAATTTTGTTTCAGTAAGTTTATCTAAATCTTAGATAAATTTAGCTAATGCATACACTGTATATTGCACTTGAAAGCAAATTATGATACAGTTTAATAGGTCTAAAAATAATTAATTTACATTATAGCAGAAGTATGTAATTGAAGAAAGAAGTCAAAAGTGTTGTATTAGCAGCTAAAAATGGAGGTAATGATAAATTAAAATCTTGAGCTAAACCTTGACTTCAAAATTTGTAGAACAGAGGAAGATGTCATTTGTACATAATGCGCTAATTCGTGTGCCAAAATTAGAAATGAACCAAGCCTGTTGCTAGCACATTATGAAATATTCTTTAGAAGAGTTTCATTTGTGTGTGTAGAAAAAGGTGAATGTTGAATTACAAAAGTCATTGGAAAAATCCAATATAATTGGTGAGGATTTGAATCGATTCTTCCACAAGTATCTGTGATTCAGTAACAGAAGGATAATAAGAAGAATACAATAGCAACTTTGACACATGAAAAATAATAAGAGTATGCTTCTTTTGCGTATGATAAAAAGATTAATTTGAATAGTGTTATGAAAAAAGAACCCATTATCATCGTTGCACATTGGGCGAAACGGTTATGTCACAGGACCTTTGTAGACTATATCCAAAAAGCTGGCACTATCATTTTCCCCTATTTGCAAACTAACCACTGAAGAGTGAATTACACAATAACTCACATATTATTTAAGGATTGGTCATAGGATCACATTGCTCAAGCTATATATAGTCAATTTTAGTCCCATAAAGAAGCAATCAAAAATCAAAGATACCTTCCCATGTCTTCAAGGAACAACTAACAAAATCAACTAAAGAATCCATATGTTTGGTATCAAAATGTATCGGAGTGTTGAAAAATCTTATGAATTCCAATACAAAATCAATTACAATGATATATTTGTCTAAGTCTGGTATTTAGAAGGAAAATATAAGGAAATGAAAAGTGTGAATGTATAGAATATGGAATATGTATGCCACCAGGATACATCAATGTAAAGTAAAAGTTAGCTGTTTGACAGTAACATGGATTTTACAATACAAATATATTATGTTGCACCACATTGATGTTTTTGTGACCAAATCACTGTTTCAATCATCTATGCATGAGTGGTTTTTGGAAACCTATGAGGATAGCTCTAATGTAATAGACCTAGCACAGGTGCTTATGATGACTATACATGATTATCATCTGAAGAGAGGTGGACTATTTTAAACTCAGAATTACTACTAGTACTAGAGACTTGGAATGCACATCAAAAACATCACGCAACAATCCCTGATTTACCTCTATCATACAATGGCGAAATATGGTCGAAACGATTAATAAGTGCTGTGCATGAGTATAGCCATGGATTGTGGATACACCGATGCGACATGATCCATTCGAACCAGATTGAGACAGTTGAAATACGAACAAAAATGAAAACCCATGAACTACTCACATTTTATGAGAGGAAACCATGGATGCTGAGACACGAGGACCGCTATCTTCTTCAACGACGTAATTTTTGCAAGAGCACTGATAGTAGCATTCGCAACTGGATTGCAAGACTAGAGGCGAGCATAGGTTGCCAAGCGAATCGTGAGAAAATAACGAAGTATGATATACGTAGGTTTGTACGTAGGGATTGTGTGTAAATTGCGATTAAGTCCCATTTAATCATTAGAGTTTCTAGGACTAGAAACTGTGGGTCACACCGCCTCTACTTTGTTTGTGGCTGTGATCTCCACATAAAATATTTTTTTTTATTATTAGGATTATAGTACTAGAGACTTGGATATGCTGGTGGTCAGAGCTCCAAATGGGCTGCTATCAATCAGAATGGACTTTTGTAACCATCTGCTGGAATGCATGATGCACGTTGGTTGTGAGCCAGATAATTATGCATGGAAGAGGAAACCAAAATATAGAGTAGGTAATTAACAGCATAGATATGTGTTATTCTTGACTGGAAATGCTTTTGTCTTTGTAAAAATGCAAAAGAGGTATGGGAGGGATTAAATAAATATTTTTAGCTTAAACCAAGTACTATTGGTCGACCAAACATATATTCAGATCAATGTAACATTGGGAAATAGAGTGTTGTGATGTTATAGCATCAGTTTAAGTGATAATAAACAGGAAAAGAAAAAATTGAGGGGAACCACCCATATGAAAGAAAGAGGATACATCTAAAAGATTTACTGCTTCATTATTTTTTGAATATTGTCCAGAGTAGGACCAACATCAACATCCTATGTCGCTACACACAAATTGAGGTAACAAACACATGTCAAATTATCAGCCCACAGCAAAGCCAGTATAAATGTGTGTATCCATCTGATTGATTGTGTACAAGAGTTAATCTTCACTATACACATTTTTGGCGACGTAACAACAGTTTCACATGTCTGTTTATTGGTATGTCCTGAAAATGGTTCAGAGCATATCTAATCTCTAAAAACTCCATAACTAGCCCATTAATAATGCTGTGCCATATATAAAAAGGAAAAGACTCGGGATACTTGAATTGATGGTTCAGAAAGCAATGGTAATGGTGGGACCAAATATGCTAACACAAAAGACTCAGATCCTGAAACAAATTGTGGAGGTACCCACAATGGAAGGGCCAAAAAGAAGAATTAACTGATATCAGTGGTAAGGCCAAGCATTCTATTAAATGTGCAGTGAATCCATGTACCAAGAAATATCAAGCAAAAGGCAACAACAAGGGTAGTAAGCTAAACCCATGAACATACCCCTTTCTGTTTCTTTGTTCCTCTGTGCTTCTGCTTCCATACTACCCCTCTCATTGTCTATGCAAAATGTAATATTGTTCTACATCTTTTCCAGCAATATTTCCTCTTCCATTTATCTTCATAGTAGTTTTTATGGCTTATAGTAGGAGAATGAAGAATTAATTGAACCACAATATTATGGAAAGAGGGAAAAAATTGACAAAAAGAAAATCAATAGATTAATTGACGAAGGAACGTGAAATATGGTGTAAAGAGATATACCACAGAATGAGACACCACAAAATTAGCGTCGAGAGACAAGGCCACTTCCTATGGAAGAAAAAGTGTGGGGAGATCAAACAAGATTCAACAGGACAATCAAGCCCGCCTAAGAATAGAAAAACCGGTTATAAGTAAGATCATAGACCAAAAGACTCCTAACACAGCTGAAGTGTGTAAGACACGATCCAGAGAGAATTTACTGTTGTATTGTGATACTAATGACAATGTAGCATCTGGTCAATAGTAGGGTGTCATATCATTTTAGTCAATATGTCTACTAGCTTCATGTCAATTGTTGTAGAGCACATATCATTAATTTAGTATATTGTAGCATATCGTAAAATCATAAACACGCTAATATTGCATGAACTCACAATTAAAACAACAATAACAGCAGATCATCAACCCTAGCATCACACCCACCTCCTCTGTGTTTGTCAACAAACTATGCTTAGCATAGGTCAATACAAAATATTCCAGAGTGCCCAAGCACTAATTTTGGAATTATGGTGCCTCATACTAAAGTATTTGTATTTGTTTGATGAGGATTGAGAAAAGAGATTCTAAATATCTGTACCGTACCTTACCTGCATTTTTATCATGCACATGGCAAATATTCATTTGAAAACGCTCTTGACTGGGAGTTGAACTAACGAACATATTTACATCGCCATATCAAAAATACGTACAACGAATTTTCCAGCGCACGCATTTTTTTTGGGCAATGAGCTTCAAATGCATCGCCTCACTATAACGATGATAAGGAGCCGCGGCGTGATGATGAGAACAAATTGAATATATTAGATTCAACAGATAATTAATCTAAAATGAAAAGGCACTCAAGAATACCCTACATTGTGGAGAATCACGAACAAACTAGAAACAGGTCAATCTCACCCAAACCTCAACATTCTGCCACATTTAATAATCCAACTCCCCTTGTACTCCTTCATCAAAGCAAGTTTCCTTTCATATTAACTATAGCATGTGCCATTCCGTGAGTCTTATAAAATGCATTTAAACTATCTTGCGTATCACTCTTGTATTCGTTGAAAATGTTACATACCAATCTAAATATCGTTTTCGATACAATTCACAGATGTATTCTTTTCATTAATGCTTTTAGTGTAAGTTTCAACTTCAAATGTCATTTCCATGGTTTGAGTAATAGTCTTCTTACTTTAATTGTGTAAAACTAAAACAGGCTATTGGAAATGGTCGCGAAAATATGTTACTTTCTCGGGAATATGATAAATACTCATCGTATCTTATTGGGAGTATGATTTCGTTTGGAGGGATACTAAATCTATTTGATATTAGTTACTGGGAATCAATCATAGGGAAAGCAGTTCGAGAAACATTCTATGCGATGCTAGTCATTTGCGGAGTCATTATTGTTTTTCTACAACAGGACACACATCCTACAGGACCTCTGTGTGCATTTATTATATGTATGTCATTGTGGCTTTTGGGGATAAAGTTTCTATTTTGTGATCAAACACAAATAAGTGGTTACGTTGGATGGCTTAGTGCACCCCTTTTTTTAACAAGCATAGCAACCATAGGAACTTGGATCTACTGGGTTTTCTTTCATGGTGGAAATGAGTGGGATAATAAAACAAAGCTAGAATATTCAGTGGATCTTGGGTGTAAGCCAAACTTTTCATCACTCCCAGAGTGTATGAATATGACATTATATAATTCTACAGGAGAATTAGGGACTTGTTTCCGTTTTGACTTTGAAAGTACAGATGAACTCATATATGATGAAGATTGCAATAAATATTGTCTCTTGGTTTACAACAAATGCGTCCATGCATTTCTTCTGTGGGCAAATCCGGCACTTGCTGGAATAGCCTTATTTATGCTAAGCTTTATTTGCAAATTTTTGAATCGAAAGTTTGGTTTGACAGATTGGAAAATTATACTTGTGGTGAAGGTTTACACACTTTTGCTCTTTGCTATGTGGTGCGCAGCATCATTGGCAGGTGCTGGAGAAGGTCTCTCGAAATCATTTTTTTCATTTGCACTTGCTTCTTTTGCAGCAATTGGTATTCTCACTTTCCCAATGACTACTGCATTTCATTCTGACGAAGAACAAGCACGTATGAAAGAGGTCTTTCTTGCAACCCATGCACCTTATATAGATGTGTTTAGGAGTCTTCTGGTTATTACGTGTGCACCAGCTGTGTGTTTTTACTTTTTATGGTCAGCCTTGAATCAGTTTATTAGAAGAAAATCATTCCCGTGTTCCAAGAGAACAACGACACAAAACATTCTAAAATATGACAATTGGAAAAATTTGATCACAGAAGAAGCTCTAAATCTGATCGAAGAATTCGAGTCATGGGACCATAGCAAAATATACAGATACTCGTTCTATTGGGGTTTAATATACATGTCTCTGGAAGTAATTGTACAAAAGTTTACAGTCTCGTTCTTATCAAGGTGAGTTTTCATTGCGTATTTGACCATGATTTCTTTGCTTAATTAAGTTTGGACTTTCTCTGAATTGTGATATTTTTCACTTTCTATTTCATCAGACTGATCGCTTCTAGTGAAAATCTACCGCTACCAAGTGCAACAATTATAATCATTGCTGCCGGTATGTTCCTATTCCTATTTCCACCTGTGCCCGGGGGACCAATTTATTGTTGTGCTGGTATAATTCTTTTGTCATCGGGAAGAAAGACATTTGGTATTGTTGGATCCATAATTTATGCATGCGGCATATCCTTATTTTTGAAAATTAGTGCTTGCGCTATCCAGCAAAAAGTGATAGGTGAAAATTTATCCAAATCTGTTCGTGTCCGTCAGCTAGTAAAAATAAATTCTCGCATAGTTCAAGCAGTAAAGTTGATCCTTTCCGAAAGAGGAATGAGTATCCCAAAGATGTCTATTTTAGTTGGTGGACCCGATTGGCCAACCTCAGTGCTCTGTGGGATACTGCGCATGGAAGTGATACCAGTAAGTAGGAGTTATAATTGAGCTTTACCTTTTTCCTCCAAGTCCTTTACACTAAAATATTTATTCTAATCAGGTACTTCTTGGCACGTTACCAATAATTATAATTATAATTCCGATGGTCTTGACTGGTGCGTTTACCTACTTAGCCTCATTGCCACCACAAAATGGCACAGAGCAATTTCCTTGGGCCGGGACCGTTTGTGCTGCCGTAGCTGTCATCACATCCGGGCTTCAATTTGGTTCTATGGCTCTAGCTGCACATTTTGTCGAAAAAACAATCAGTAGTCGGGGGACTGAAATAGATGAGATGCACATTGATCTACAAGTTTTACAGGCCGATGAGCAAGTTGAATCAATAAATTCAGCTTATAACAAAGTTCAAAAATGGAACGCCCTACCATATTCAATTCAATGGTGCTTGAAGCTGTCATTAATGTTGATGATAACTTGTTGCTATTCAGTTTCATTCTTGAGTTCATGGTGTTTCTCAGAATTTAACTTCTTGGATTCAACCCCGTTCAATCAACAAGGTCTCCTTTTTGGGTTTATTAAACCTTTTGGTATCGCAGTTCTTTCGCTATTTTTATTTTCCTGTTTGCTTTTTGTCAAGTATCTAATATGGGCCAATGTAAGTTGAAACCATCTTATCTTTATTATTGCGCTTTCCCTTCTAACTCCTCTTTATTTTTTATGCACCCCCTCTAGGGCAAAGCAAATGAATTACTGCAGATTACGAAATGCAATTTTAAGACAGAAGGAGCCTATGATTTCAATGATAAAAATGAAATCTATAGCGAAAGTTCTCCTCTAAATCCATTTACTGCTGACGCTCAATACGGTGCAATCTTTTCTTGATTTGAATTTATTTGGACCGTGAAGAGTTCTCTTGTTTAGATGTCAATCTTTAACATAATTCATAATTACAATTTTTTTGTGAGTGACAAAGTTTTACGAAATTTTGATAAAAAATGATCGAATAAGCCTATTTTATGTGGATTTATCCTTGTCACTTTGAGAAGCGTACCATGCAAATTCTGGAACCAGAAGAGAGCCTAAAATAAGTTGAAGAGGATGAATCATCATGATTGGCGCACAATAAGAAGCCAGATTTGGGTTTCCATCAAAAACAGTTTTAATGAGAGGTAGTCCAAATGCAAGTGTTTTGTGAGAGGCACAGAATGTTGCTGCAATGACTTCTTCAGGCTTGAAACCAAGTTGGGGTAATTTGAAAAAGTTAAAAAGGACAAATAGGGACGACAAAACTAACCCAACAAGTGTAGCAAACAGGCTTATTCCAGTACTCATACCAAAATCAACACCTAATCCTTTCGCAAAAGCATTTGAAAAGGCATTCCATACAATTCCAAGGAGAATTATCTAAAGAATAATACAGAGAAAGGTTATTAAGAGGTAGACATCGATAGTACAAGATTTTCATTTATCTTACCTCCTGAAACCTCTTGAATTTTTTGGAATGCCGTTTATATATTTCTTTCGCTGGAGTTTGTCGAAGTACTTGCCCAACAAGAACAGGTGCCAACACTTTACTTGAGAGCTTTCCTACCATTTTTCCAAATGGTAAAGAAATACTAGTTCCAAAGAAGCGTAACAATAACGCTGGTGTTGCAAAAATTCCCAAAGTATTTCCCATGACTGCATTACACAATGCTGAAGCTACGCTACCTCCTGCAGCCGAAGTCAATAAAACACACATATTGACCGTTGTTGGTAGAGATGATAATATCAGAAGCCCATCCCGAAGAGCTGGTGTGAAGATTGAGAACGTCTCAAGAAGTTTGAAAAGTGGAAGCCCAAAAAGAAGCGGCCATAAAATGAAGGACGATAATTGTATTAAACCGTTCAATTTGTGATTATTGACAGCTTCCCTCAACTCTGACAGTTCAAGTGATAATCCAGACAATAAAAATATGCACATCACTCCAAATTTTCCGATGAAAATCTCAGGTTGCAAAATACCCTGATCCATTCCCAGCTTGGGAAACTTTTGAGCAACCCATACTGCCACGGCCATACCCAAAACAAAGAAATTTTTATCTGCAAATTTTAGTAAGTTGGCTGGATGAAGGGGGCATTTTGGTGCTGGTTTTTTTCTTGCAATTGATCCATCTCCTCCACTGGGAACAGCTTGCAATATTGAAAATTTGTTTCTTCTTAGTAATAATCCCTGAACAGCTTTATCAACGGTATTCTGTGTTTTGATGGTGTTAGTTGAATGTGATCTTTCGAGTGAGAGAAGGTTGCCAGTTGCAAAACAATTTACGGCTGATATTTCAAGAACTAGAGATAGAAGCAAGAAAGCTTTTGAGAGGGAGATGTGGCACGGCTTCATGACCACAATCTTGATAAATGAAGATAAAAATGCAATCACTGATGTAATCGAACTCTTTTTTCTTAACTATACTCGTCTGTCTTGTGCAACACGAATTTGCTTTTGTTTGTTTGCTTGACACCAGGAGATAAAATGCACTCCTAATAAAGTGAATTACGTCACCGAATTGAGGGATATCGAAAGTACGGTTTGATCATACGTCATCATTTTCACAGACAAAAAGACTCGTCCTACAACTGCTTGCTTGCCAACAGAGTATAGTACCGTAACCCCATCGTTCAAGCCCAAACTTGAGAAGGCACCTTGCTGGTGGACTAAAATTGATACCTTGATTTTTCCGAAATGGTCATATATGTGGCTGATGTAGATAAAAGTGTAAAAATATGTCTCCGTCATTGTAAATTGAGAAACGCTCAAACAAAGTAAAAAAAAATCAATTTTTGCATTATATAATACTAGTGTTACAACTATTGAACATAGACCAGTCAAATCTTAAACTTAATTCAATTTATTTGCCTAGTACTTCATGCAATTTTTTGGTTATTTCATTGTGCCATAGGGAATGTCCCATCTTCATTAATCAGTTGCAATGAGAAATTTCAATAAAGTCAGTAAAACTATGACGAAAAACTATAACATACTAACAGCAACAACTTACCGAGGTTGGGTGACCATGATTACTCAATAATTCAGACTTCAAAAAAATATCGTTTTTCTTCCCGTCAAGAAAAATTTCATCAGCATCAAAAAAAAGTACTTGCTCGCTATTTTTTTCACAAAATTCTTTGAGTTGCTGATTCACGGCAGTGACAGATGACCATATCTTATGTTTCTTCGCAAATAATGAGAGCCATGCTGTGTTTCTATTATGGTTCTGATGCCTTATTCCATTGCTAGGTGCGCCTTCATAATCCGCTTCATAATATTCTGTTGAGTTTTTGTCAGGAATAGAATCCTTGTAACGGCCACTTTCGTCTAATGTCATCGGTAGAATGCTATTAATTATTATGGTTGCTGTTGGTTTTTTGGACATGATTTCCTCAACTACGCGTAATATACCTAGAAGAACAACTTCTTCTGAGCATTCATGAACAGCTAGATCATGTGTGCCAAGAACAAGCCACCATATTTTCGGATTCAAGCTCTCATCCATTTCACCATGCAGGAGTCTCCATAAGACATTTGGAGTCTTAATTTGCAGAAAATAGGAAAACATTTTAAGATTAATAAAAATACATCGAAGAAGGAAAAAAACGTGTGAATTGGCAACTATTGCGCCTTACCGTATCTCCATTGATCCCTAGAGGAATACCACTAAAGTTACCTCCTGAGGTAACATTAAAGTTGTTTTGAAACGATACTTTCGCGTTCTCAAATTCTGCATATTCCTTTCCCATCTTTTTACCTTGCCATTCTTCAACAATACTTTCCCCCAGGAAAATCGCATCAAGGCTTTCGAAATTAGCAACCATTTTCTTCACAGAATTAGTGTTTGCCCTTTGAGCTTTCACCCATTGTTTGTATTGCAAGCGACTTTCGGGTTGCAAGGGGTCTGCACAGTCACAACTTCTATCATCTCCTAGTAAACACCAATGATCAATTTTTCCTACTTCTAAATCATAAACACTCCGAATATCGGTGTAATCATTATCAATCAAAGGATCCTTCACGTGGAGTTTTGTTACATGAGAAATAGAAGCAAACATCAGTAAGAGTAAACTAATACCAGCACTGATAGAAAATTTCGGATGAATTCTAATCATGAGGCTGAAATGCGCAACCAAGTTGGAAAAAAATTCCACAGGTTTATTGTATAATATAAAGCTCTTTCTGCGCTTTTGATGAGAGCTTCTCTGGAGATAGTCTTCTTCATGCTGCAGGGATATCCGAAAAAGGTTGTCCTTGCTATGTCGAATCATATCATCTAGGTAGATATTTTCAGTATTCTCCGGTGTTCGGGATGGCTTTGGCAAAGCTGCATTTAGCAAGTCTTCAAACTCCTCATCATCCTTCTTCTTCTCAAAAGGCTTTTTTATCGTGCGTGTTTTTCTCCTCGGTTGAATTCTATTCGCCATTGGGTTTTACTTGACGAGAAAAGTAAAATCTTTGAATGTTCTTGCTTTTCGTCATCCCTTCTTTCGAAGACAATTTCACTCGACAAAATATATCTTGAAACGTACATATGTACTGCCCGATTTTATATATGATGAATGTACGGCGTTATTCGTATATCACAAACAGCGGGATTTGATTTCACATATGGCACCTACTATTTCATATTGTACGACGTGTTAAAGGTCTCTACGGACTGAAGGAAAATGTTAATCTTATGCATAGAGAGTCAATCTATGCTTCCTCGCTAATAGATGTATGTATTTATTAAGTTAATAAATATATAGATTAATTAAATAAATATATATACATATCAACAGCTATATAATATCCTATCTTTGCTATTTTTTTTGGAGGTTGATCGATGCTGTCAGCAGATTTTTTTTGCATCCTTCAGATTGCAAAAACGCTTAACCCTTCATTGAGTTGATGTTGACTTCATCAGTGATCATTTTATTATTTTGAGGTTAACCTGCTGACTTTAGAAAGAATAATCACTCTAGTAAGTTCATTGGAAAAAAAGGGCAAAATGTGTTCCTTCATTTCAATGATGCTATGGCAAAGAGTAAGCCATTTACTGCTTTATAGCAATAAGGTGTTTTATGGGATTTATTAAAGCTTCTTGCTTGAATGGCGTTATCAATTGAAACTTAATTTCATGTTAAAAACAGATTATGTTCTTCAAAAGCAGAATATCTCAACTACTGATGCTAGTCTATGAATAAACCCTGCATAATGGAAGCATTCAAGAAAAACAAAACGAATTCTTACTTTGTATTCAGGGTTTTATAGGTACAAAATGAAATCCATACTGCATAAGCTCGCCCCGTGCATTTTACTTCTCTCCTTATTGCAATATCTTGCCCTGGTAGAGTGCTTTGGCAATAAGGCCTTGATTGCCTCATCAAAGCTCTCACAATTTCAAAAGAATAATCCATCAGAAAAACGAAAATTAAATGGGAACGAATTCTTTTCGGTCAACAGCAATAATGAACAAGATGAGGTACCACCATCATTTGGAGATTCACAATCGATAGAATGTTTTCTACCAACACCAAATCCAGACATTCGTGCAGAAGAAATTATACCTATATGCTTAACTGCACTCCAGGAAAATAATTCTCCCTCTCCCAATGCTGGTCTAGAAGTCAATTTTAATTTTTCATCTGATCGATGTAGAGCGGCTTTGGGTGGAGATTTGAAAGCTTTTATTCAATACGCAAAAAATCCTACTTTTGGCACCATGATCAATTGTAGTGATTGGGAAATTTTAAACGTTGGTCCTTCGATACCTGGCACTGCTACTCGTGGAGCAATGAAAACAGTTCTGGTCAAAGTAACTCCAATGAGAAGCTCAGAGGACGGCAGCGAGAAGCCATCTCGGAAATTTCTGTGGACTTTGCAGAAAGAACGACGTCCACCACGGGCCAATTGTTGGTTGATTCATGAAGTCATTTATACCAAGAATGCTTTTAGCCTTACATTTTAATGTTTGAACGAACATCTTTCCATATATTTAGTTTCAAAATATCTGGATACTAGATTTCCTTAAGAAACTTTCTTCTTTGTAATTTTCCAAAAATTCTTTGCTTTTTTTTCCTAAAAATTTATCTTGCACAGTTATGCTACTGATTGCATAGTCAATTCATGGACGTGAACACTTGAAATTGGAAGGATCAACATTGTTGTTTTTTTTTCATACATTGTCTCGAAATACTGCATGGAATACTATTATCATTAAAGTACATAATGTGTCCTTACATATAATTAATATACATTTGATGTTCTTCCTATTCGATACATTTGAATGCAAACGGATGGAAAAAAAATCTTGCAAAGCGACATATCTCATACCATCTGGAATGCAAATAAATTATACTGAAAACTTTGCAATCCATAAAGTCAATGAGCGCCCCTTTTCTTTCAAATACGCAGAATTATACTGTTAAGTTTCTCTTGCAGTATTGTCATTCTCAAGAATTCTTTTTTTCTTATCCCATGCCTTGTTTTGTAAAGAACAAATAGGTAAAACATAACCATATTGCATTTTGCTTACAACTTAGATGCAACTTCCTTTCTTCTCAACAATTCCTCAATACTATCTTTCATTTTTTCATATGGATCATTTCCCAATGAATATCTTTCATAAGGATTTCCTTCGTGATCAATGATAAATTTTGAAAAATTCCATCGAACATCAGTCGATCCATCCTTATTTGGAAGTTTTTGTTTGAGAAAAGAAAATACTGGCCTGGTATTTTTTCCATTAACATCAGCCTTTTCAAAAAATGTCAACTTTTTCTTCGCGCCAAATTTTTTCTCAACAAAGTCCAAGATCTCAGCGTGTGTACCCTATTTCGTTGTGATAGAATTCAGATAAGTCAATTGTTGTGCACAAGATGGTAAGAATGAACGTTTGAACTTACTGGTTCTTGTTTATTGAATTGATTGCATGGAAAAGCCAATATTTTCAACCCGCGACTACCGTATTCATCGGCAAGCTTCGTGAGTCCAGTATAATTTAATTTAGTTGCACCTCATTTCGATGCAACATTCACCACACAAAGAACATATCCTTTGAAATCTGACATTCGAACCTCTCTCCCGTCCATATCACGGTCCATTAAGTCATAAAATGACTTTGTCTGTACAGGAACTTCTTTCCCATACATTGCCTTGGTCACTTTATCTTGAACTTTACCGAGAACTCTGAACATCTAATCTTCGTTGTCCAATTTTTATGAGAATAATGAGAAAAATGAGTATATAAAACATCATTGTTCCAGTAGTAGTTCCATAAAATTGGAGTTCGCTCCGTACGTACATATCAATACAAAAATACGACATAAATGAATCAAAGGTTAATAAATATTCGTAGGTAAATTTTTTCACATACGCACGTTTGATACCGTTTCTATGTAACAACCAAAATGAGTAGGGATAGATGTTCTTAGAAAATTAGTTCTGTCCACGTGATTAGTTGTCATGGCAAAGTCATTCGGATTTCACTGGTGAAATATTTCTTGAGCAATTTTTGAGTCGTTCTTTCATTCAATAATATGATGGTCAATATGAGTCATCATCATTCGAATGATATAGGAGTACTTTGCTCAGACAGGATTGATAAGCAATAGAAAAAGTCAAGAATTCATTTCAGTTAGGAGGTAAATCCCTCAAGATGTCATCAACACCATTTTAGGAAATAATTGAGCTAGCTTCATAAGGTTTTCATATTTCATCCCAAAATTAGTATGAATAAATCTATTCATTGGAATATTGATTTGAAAATAACGGAACGAAAGTTAGACAATGGATGCTCTGATGAAGTGAAAAATGTTTACACATGAAACTCTTTTCATTCAAAGTATTTTTATAGAACATCTCATAAAACTATTGCATCAATTGAAATAAAGAATATTGATTTATCTTTAGAATCTATGCCTCCATACAAAATCTTAAGCTCGATGATGCTCTAACTATGGATATTTTTTCAACATAATGAAGGAAAAATAGTTGTTAAATGGATTTGTTGAAAAAAACATAATGATCTAAGACTTTCCCAACAAATCCAGAGTGTGTGGCTTTAAATGTAAAATAAAAATAGATTACAGATTTAAATGCCATTGGTGGCTACTTCCTCTAGCATTTTCTTGGCAATAAAGCCGTTTTTCATCGATCCAATTTTCAACAGAACTCAAATGTGGCTCGACAATGTAAGGCTGTTTTATTGCTTTTTCAACCGAATCAAAGAACCCTAAAGGATCACTTGCCTCTTTCATACCATACTCTACGATCCTGTCTAGAAGAAGGCAACGTTCTTCGAAAGTGGAGGTCAAACTCTGTGAATCTTTGATGAAGCTAGAAAAAAGTTTGCTTTTGTCAGTATCTTCTTCCAACATGGGCGATTTAGATGATGCTATTCTATCTAATATACCGTAATGTATCTTCAATTTCAATCCTTTTGACAGGGATGGAGGAAGTGTCCGACTTATGCGAAGTAAATAGGTGTAAAAGAAATCGTATGAGTGTGTCCTCTCTATTTTCGAAACGTGATTATCCTCTGTAACATCTACCGACAATTTAGAGCTCAACAAATTTCGACACAAATTTACAAATCGTGGGTGAGAGAAGGCACTCAAAGTTGATGCAACATGAAGAAGCTGGTTGGAGGAAGTTTTGTGAGTTAGAACAGAATCTGAATTTCCAGTCAGATGTGGATACAATATATCAGATACGTAGAGCATTTGTTGAATTTGGATAAACCTAGAATTGACTTGTAAATCATCCCGACCTAGAAACTTTGCATTCTTGAACGGTCGAAGAGCGATCCCATATACATCATGAAAGGTGCTGAGTAGGTCAAAAACTTGTACTTGGTTGGTTTCATTCTTTACAATTTTAGAATTCATAAGTTCGACGACATGAAAAATTTTGTCTGTAGATTCTTGATACTGAGATGAGTTCATAATTTTTTCTATATTCTTTCTAGTTGGAGTAATCCCAATGTACTGACTTTTTAAAACTCTCATCCAAGAATCCACCACATGAGCAAACACAGATCCATCTAACGCTTGGACATGAAGTTCTGGATTAGGATCAAGTGAACATAACTTTTCAAGCCATTCTGTGCATTGATTAGCAGCACGTAGTACATCATCCTTATGATCAGGTGATCTTTCATGAATAAGAGCTGTTTGATACATTGTCCAACTTTGAATTGCGGCAGCATAGATGTGAGAATTTGGCTTCATTACATGATTATTATCTTCCTCAAGCTTTTCTTCGTCATGAATATCGGAGAGTTCTTCTATTTTTGTAATCCATTCTTCTACTCTTTGTACGCCAAACTGTTCACCACACATTGCCCATGCAGTGAGAATTGGCAAGAACGAGTTTACATGAATGCCTTCTTTTTTCAAGTGCGGGAATTCCAATGCTTTCAAAGCCCAAGATTCCGCTCTCAATAAACCCTCCTTCGTTCTTGTTTCCACCCATGCTAAAACTATAGCATCTAATGCTTCCATTGTTGGATCTAGTTGTAACGTCTCATGGGATTTATCATCCTCAGAAATTGATTCAGGATCAATTGTACTGTCAACGTTAGAGTTGACCTGAATGATATATTCAACCCATCTTTCTAGGTTCAATGCCATTTGAATTCGTTTCTCAGCTTCAGGATCAGATACAGGATCTAAATATTGATAGCGGTACAAATTCCATAAACTCGTCATTGTTTTATCATAATTTGGAAACAACTTTCGTTCACGATTCTCCCATTGATTCTTCCATAAGAAGGTGGAGGAACATCTTGGATTGTCTTTTTTAGTTTGTATCATGATTGATGAAGGGAAAAACTTTGAGAAATAGAAAGGTATAGTGAGATTCCATATATCTTTATCGACACTTTCTTTTCCTAAGAGATGTGACATGCGATGAATCCACAACTGTGAATGACGAGGCTTTAAAAAATCCACTTGTTCTTTGGATAATTCTTCATGCGGTTTGATTTCTGGATCAAAATGAAAGCTATTTTCATCACCTATTCGTTTGCTACAGGAGTGTAACATGATTTGAAATGTTCTTCGATTGGGCATTGTTTTTCGTTCCTGAGTCATTTCTTGATAAAGTTCTTCCATTTTTATCATATCTATTGACGAATGATCCATTGCATACCATGTTAAAACAGCATTATAAGTTTCTACATTTGGGACAGGTTCATCAGGATCAGCTAATGAGTTTGTATATAGTTCTTCTAGAATAGATTCAGCCTCTTCTGCGGCATCTCTAGGCGTAGAGCGACGGATACATGCAATATAGGCATTATAGGTTTCGATGTTTGGTTTTGATTGAGAATCATTGGAAGATTTCATTTTTTGCAATATACGAGTGGCAATTTCTTCTTCTGTTTCATTTGGTGCATTTTGTAAATCAACGTCAGTACCATCAAGAATAAAAGTGGAGGCAGTATCAGTCTTTTCAGCAAGCATGTGCAAGACTATATTATAAGTACTAGTTGTGATGTTTAGATTTCGAACTCCAGGAATGCTTTGTTTGTTTTCTTGTTGTTGATTTACCATGTGGTTAAACCAAGACAAGGTTTGTTTGACTGCCATTTCTTTGGAAGAACTTTCACCATCAATGACCTTAGAGCTGAGATTATTCAAGTCCAGTGACTCAAAGTTCCCATTGGAGACTAGTGAACTTGTAGCAGCATCAGCCCATGCTTCTAAAATTTTTTCCATGGGTGATGAAGAAGAAGATGCTAAGCTTTCATTGGAAATTTTGTTGTTTTCTTGACTGGAAGAAGATGGTACATGCTGCAGTACATAATCATCATTACTCTCTAACTCTGCTTCCGCAATGCCATTATTATGATCTGTAGATTGTGTGGAGAAAAAGGCTCCATAACGAGTATATAGAGAGAATCTCTCATTTTTCACAAAGTTGGATTTCACACCTAATTGAGATTTTACATCGAAGATCAAGTTGGCGGAATAGGGTACATCTTTGTGAGACATAGATCGAAATGGATTGGATCTCTTGCGAAACCACCATTGATGCCGTCTATACATGATGATTGTTTTCAGCTCAGCAATGTAGAGCTTTTTAAAAAAACATGATGGAGGCAAATGGTTTCAAAACAAGAATGATTGATGATTGATTGGAAGAAGGCAGCAGTCTACGCAATTTGTCGCACGTTGAATCAGTATGGGACAACTAATGTTATTGTTTTAGTAAACATTGTTATATACGGTACTATACTGCAGTAAACGGAAATAAATCATATTTAGAATGATGCTTGAAGTTTGATTTTTTTGCTTTGTTCGTTTCCGAAGTATACGCATGAAATGTACTATGAGTACGCTGTGAATTCTTGGCCAAGAGTATGCTTCGTTCACGCATTGCTTGCTTTGAAAAGAAGGAAACACTACCACCGAATACTTTTCACAGCTTCTACTCCTACGATTCAAAATGCCCAAGCCTAAAGGTAGGACCATCTGAGTGAAGGGTGTCATCATAGTTTGTGCGGTTTATGGTGGTTGTTGGATTCATTCAGGTTGTGTGCAATGCTTTGATACTCATTGGTGCAAGATTGTTCGATCTATCCCCCTTGTTCACACGATCCACGATTTGAAGTATTTGTCTTTTAAAATTCCGACTGAAATGTCATCTACACGTTAATGTTATCAGCTTTAGAGTTTTGAAATTCTTTTCATTTGTGTTTGTCGTTCGATTCTCAAATTATTATTCCCTGCTGTACTTACTCACTCACGGCTCTTATGAAACCCCAATTCGAATTCTAGGAAAAGGAGGAAAAAACCGAAGAAGAGGAAAGGGAGATGGAGAAGAAACAAAGCGTGAATTGGAATTCAAAGAAGAAGGGCAAGAGTATTCCCAAGTAGTGAAAATGCTTGGAAATGGTAGATGTGAATGTTTCTGTTTTGATGGAGTTACACGACTCGGACACATTCGTGGTAAAATGAGAAAAAAGGTATGGATTACTGCCGGTGATATTGTATTGGTAGGAAAACGTGATTTCCAAGACGAAAAAGTGGATATTTTGCACAAGTATACGGCTGATGAGGCGAGAAATTTGAAACAGTATGGAGAGTTGCCAGAAACTGCTAACATTAACCAGACTGCTGTTGACTTGGCTATGACGGAAGAAGTTGAAGATGATATAGGTATTGACTTCGATGATATTTAAAAATCGTACACTTATTTTTACTCATTTCGTGTTAAAAATACATGAGACTGATAAAAACACTTTTTTTGAGACAAATAACATGAGTTCCACCATCCTTTTCATTTTTCTCTTTCTTGAACCAACAATACCATTATTATCTCTCTATTTCTCTCATTATACTGCACAGTGATGCAATTCCTAATGCTGCAGTCATGTGCCTTCATCTTGTATTTAAATGATTCAATGATAATTTCTTTTTTTCTTCAATTTTATATTTCATTTCTTATTGCTTACGTCATTTATCCACAGAACGAGATGATAGTTACTTTACCCTGACTAATTTGGAAGTAGTGTGTAGTGGGATGTTTCTCACTTATTCACACATAAGGTTGAAACCATGAAAGCGCAAGTTTTTCCTAAAGTCCCAACAGCCATAAAGCTTTTCACAACTGGAGCAACAGTTGGCCCGATTGTAGATTCCCTACATAATCAATGTTTACTTGAATATGATCGAGCTCCTATTTCACTGGCTTGGCCTGCTTTTCTCCATCCTTTAGCTTCTCCAGCAACTGTCGACCACATCATTTCTTCTAATATTTTAGCCACCAATTCACCTTACTTTCTATGTACTAGTTGGCTTGTACCTCCACTTTTAGGATTTGCCTATGTGGTTCTAGGTGCAATTCTCCCAAATATAATTTCCGTGCTTATCTCACAATTTGAAGAGGAACAAAATCGTTTCTCCAAGTTTAAGGCACAATTCAATGATAGAAAACCTTCCACTCCAGAATTCTTAAAGACTCGAGCAATACAAGCAGTAATTAGTACAGCTTTCATAATCAAACTATCAGAACTTTTACAAACCAATTCATTGCCAATTCCGGCTACATCTCATCAAGAATCATTAAATTTAGTTCTTATGGTATTTGCAGCACTGAGTCAATGGGCACTTTTGGATAAGTCCTTGATCTCTCTTCTTGTAGCAACTATTACTGCTATTGGAGGGCCTTTGTCTGAAATTCCTTTTGTAGCTTCTGGATGCTGGCACTATATTCCTGAGGCAGCAAATTACTTTCCTTTGCAAACTTTTTCGAATCTTTTTCCTCTGAATAATTTACCAGCAGATCTTGCCTTGTCTGATATAACTGGGCCATGTTACTTTGCTGTAACTATGGATGCCATTGCTCTTGGAAGATGGTATGATTCCATGCGCAAAGAAAAGAACGATTAATTTCTCAACTTTTAAGCATAAAAAATAGACCATAATGATATTATAGGTTTTTCAACTTTTATATTCGTTCATTTGTTCACTTTAAAGTTTCTAAATACATATTTGAACTTATTCTTCTATTTTCATTCCTGCCTGAGCTTGTTTATCATTTCCTGCAATTCAAGTTTTCGCCTCTCCAGCATCATTTCCAGCACACTTTCCCTCCACCTATTATGGCGAAACCGATATATTTTATTTAGGTTTGGATAAGGATGCTTGAGATGATGGATAGTTTTTGCACCCTCAGGAGCCTCTTCAAGAATTTGCTCTTGGACTGCAATATCTAGGCTCGAGTGTGTACTTTGTGCATGTTCAAATCTTGCAGTATTATCTATGACACGAAGCCTTTGCTCGGTTATCGTGACTACTTCCAACAAACTAAATTCAGAACCTATTACTGCGCATACTTGCAAAATGTCACGAATGACTAAATCTAAACAATCCATTTGTTGGATGAATACGTCAGACATAGAACGCAATTTCTCTCTTATTATCTGGTGCCATGATAAAGAAAAAGAGAGTTATATAAGAATAGACTGAGAGGGATGAAAGTCGTAAAAATCGAAAAACTTACAGAGCCCCTCCTAGTACCCTCCTCTTTTATTATTTTCTTAATATTATCCATAGCATTCAAAGCTAGACCTGGAACTCCAGTTGACAATTCAAATACACTGTCTATCAAGTCATTTCCAACCTCTATTTCGTCTAAATATTTGCTGCTTAAAGAGCGCAACTCGGATTGCTCCAATGGTTTAAGTGTTATTGGAAAGTATCTGAAATCTGTCTTGTGCTTGCTTTGTAAGTTCTCCCAGAAATTCTCTCTCATGTGCAACTTCGATGTGGCCAACGTCTTCCTTGCACATATTACAAGAAGATTCGATCCAAACTCGAACAATTTTTGAATCAAATCCCAGGAGAATTTATCCATATTTTGCACATCATCAAGAGCAATTACAATCATATTTTCATGTTCCATGCAGTGCATTATTATTTGTACCAAAAATTTGACAATTTTTTTCCACTCTGGAATAGCACCATAAGGATATTCTTCGTGAAACGTTAAAAAGTTGTTCTCTATAAAGGATATGAAATCCTGGGGTGCACCAATTGTATGGCACAAGAATCCGAAAATATCGCTTATGTTCCCTGCACTTTTATTACCGTCACCAAAAAATATGCGATAGTTTTCATATGTTTCTAAATGAAGTCCTGTCAACAGGTCACAAAAACATGATCGAAATGGATGCAAGGGCACTTTTAAATATTCTTCGTTGTTGACGTAACGCAGCAAGATTGAAGGTCTATGACACCAAGAAGAAACAGTTCTAATATGATGAAATGATTGTACGAGTAAAGAACTTTTACCACTTAATGCATCTCCAGATATGAGAAAGAATTTTGGCACATGATCGTAAAGAAGAACATCTTTGGTAGCTTTTATGATGCTCTCCAATTCTTCTTTGCGACCTGTAAAATATGGATCCACGTTTTTCCACTGTCTTTCGTCAAAGCCTATAGGTTCAAAAATCTTCACGAGCTCAGAATAACCTTTGGCTTTAACTGGCTCTAGAGAATTGAATATGAACTGATTTCCAGTTTCAAGACGAACCTTTTCATCAACCAATATCCCAGGGTTATGAGGAGAGGCCATGAGGCGGGCAGCAAGATTAACAGAAGGGCCAAGAACTGCGTATTCATGCCTATGATATCCTCCAACCACTCCACAATAAACATCTCCGTAAGTTACTCCAATTCGACTTTCAACATTTAATTCATTTAAGAGAGATTGGTGAATGACACGCGTTGCTGGGAGAGCTCTACTCGTAATCCTTTTGCGACACGGGTTAATGACGAAAAACATAATATTTTCTTAAAATGATAAAGCATGAGTAGCACAAAGAGACTTACATGTTTTGGATATTTGTCTTTCGGAGTCCAAAAGTAGCTATAAGTACTACACCTATCGTATGGGCACGTTGAAATTATTTGAATGAGAGAACAAAATCAATACGAGTTTTGCAAGGATTCGTTACGCAATCCTACCTTTATCATCAACAATAAATTGCCTCAAGTGTCCATTGAACCTATCCAGTTCCCTAATAGTGACTAAAAATATATCATTGAGTTGGTCGATAATTTTATTGTCATGATCACTATCGCCTGTAAGTTTTGCTTCTATTAAAGGGGAAATAAACATTACATAAATAGGTCTTAGCTCCGCTTGTGCCTTTATTCGTTCTTCAACTTTTCTTGCCGTTGGACTATTGATTTCCTCCTCGTCATCATCTATGACGACAGGATGGACATACAATGATATTAGTTTTCGAAGTTCTTTCAAACCTTTTGTATCAAAATCTTTACATAATTCATGAAGGTGTTGGGTTGATTGGGACTCTGATAATTGGAATCGTATTTGATTTGATTCATATTCAAGTTTACATGCAAAATACGTTGCGGTAGAGGTAGCAATAACTTTATAACCTTCATGCATTTCATCAATTTCTTTGGAAAGATCATGAGATTTTGATAAAATGTTAAGTACTTCAGGTGAGGCCACAAGTTCACCCAAAGCGGCGAGTCCTTCAGCTTTTGCCACCTGATCTATCGGATCCCCCAAAATGATAAATTCACGGTTCGATGTATGATCTCCAATATGGACTCCTATAATTTTTCCAACACCGATTCCACAATGTACGTTCAAAGTAGATATTGGCTCCTCATTTTCATTTCCAGAAATACTGTCATAAATCGGGAAATTAGACCATTTAGACACAATATCTGAACCACATCTTGCTGCAGATAAAACACAAGACTCTACACTTTTGTTGCTATCTTCAGCTCCATCTGAATCGTTTATTTTCCACTCTGCAAATAGAGCGTCTCCAGCAAACTTGAGAATATCACCACTAAATGCATGAATTTCATCAGTAATCATCTGAAAATACGAATTTATACCCTGTGATAAAAGCAGCATTAATATGCAAAATTTAGTATGAAATGATATAAACATTGATGCGGAAATATGGAGTTCGAAAATAGTACACATACCGATGATAAAGTTTCCCTATCGACCAGGGTGGAAAGCTTAGTAAATCCTGAAATATCAATGAAGAGCAATGCACTTTCACGGGAATTGATCATGGGAAGACCAATGGCTGATTCTCTTTTCAATTCTGCTACAGATTTCACTCTTCTATTTTTAAATGATCCTGTTTGTTAATAAAAAGTAACGCAATTAATATATTTTTCATCATAGATTGTCAGAGTTAGAAGAAACAATGAAACTCACCATTAATGCCTCTGATAGAATTTCCTTCACTCGATAAGCTCTTTCTTGTATGAAATTTTTTCTTCCGTTTTATACTTTCGGAAAGATGCTCTATTCTATTCTCTTCAATTTCAATTTCCTGAAGTCGATTCGTTCTAATCAAAGTTGGCCGTGAAGATTCTTCAATATCGAAACTAAGACGTTTTCTCATTGCTTTTTGACTTTTTCGCCTTAAAGATGTTTTTTCTTTAGATGTCTTCAAATGAAATCCTTCGGAGATCGGTAGATTTAATGCATCTTGTACTTCTAGATCATTATCATCTGCAGTCATTATATCTGTATTAAAAGTGCTTTTATTTTTCGTACTTTTTATTCTTTTCAGTATTGACAAAGCAAATTTCATCGACTTTGACCGCGTACTTTTCCCATTTGAGTCTAGATTCATTGAAGAAGTAAGTTGAGATCTTAAAAAGATGGCATTCCTTAACTGCTTGAAGAATTTGCGAAGTTTATTTTGCCTTTTTCGACTTTTTTTCTTAATTTCATTTTGCGAACTCTCTTGATTTAATTGTACATGAGAATCTTTCTTTTCATATGACGGAGCAGTGATATCGAGATTTTGAATGGAATCAAATTCATTTTCAACCAACATATTACTAGGAGAAGTTTCTCGTTCATTTTTGGTACCATCACTTGCAACTGAATTGACCTCAGACACACGCTTATTATCATCGTCTAAATCAATTTCTTGCATTAGAATTTTTTCAATATCCTTGTTCAGATCCAAAATTACACATGCTGGTACGTAGTATGAAAGCCAAGAGATGGAAGATAGGAGCCGTTTCCTTTCCTCGCTATATCTTTGTTCTTCTGTTGTATATTTGTGTAAATTTATCCCAGCTGTAAGAAATTGTTTCCTTTTCATTGTTATAACTTTCCTCGCCGTCATTTTTAATCGATTTTTCGAATTTGGTTTACTCTGAAGACTGTTTCGTCTTGGCGCTGTCGGGTCTTCTGCGGTCTCATAAGATGCTTCGGCATTAATTCCATTAAATTCTATAGCAATGGTTGATGACTTCACACCATCTTCTTGAGATGAATTCATTGTTGTGATTTTTTTTCTCTTCTGTAGTGTTAGATTCAAAAGTCCCTGTCGTGCAAGCGGCAAATTGCTGGTTTATGAATTGAATTACTGATTGAATGAGTTGCTAAGTTGATACAAAAGACGATGCGCTTTGATAATTTATTTCAAGTGGACGATCGTGAACACTTTTAGTTAATGTATTAGGAGATACAAAACGGGGGTGTTCTTGTTTATTTCAAAAAGGACATTTTTATGGACTTTTAGACAGTATTTTATCATCATCAGGTTTCTTGTTTAGCGTCATTTAAAAGTCGGGTTTCCGTTCGATACAGCGCAATAATCAGTTAACCAAGCTTAATTGTAATTCTCCAATCTCGGACGCACAGCAACATATTTAATCTACATACATAAATCTAGGACAAAATTTTTAGACAAAAAAGTACTTTAGAACGATTAATAAGCGCAATAATGAGAATACGAAAGCATTTGCTCATTTTTTTTACATAAAAATTAATAAAAGCAACTACATGTTCAAAATTAAAGTCTAAAAAAATGTGCTTGGATTGAATTTTGCTGCACTAAAATTTCCAGTTGACTAATGATTTCTCTTAAATATGGTGTGGTAATAAAGGTATTTATGAACATATAACAAGAGAGATTACACATCCTGGAATCTGTTTACTCAAAGCATATTTTATAGACGATTGCATTTATATGATAGCGAATGATGAAAAATTTTTCAGTCCTCTCTCGATTGTTAAATTTGGTCTTTATCATATGATAGAAAAGGAGGACTAGATTTTGTATAATCATTATGGTGCACCAAAGATTTATTGGAACGCTTCGTTTAAAAGCTCAAAAATGTAAATTTCCTCTTGTTAACTATCATTTCAAGTCTTTTCCTTTCGTTTCCTCAAGAATCGGATCAGATAAAAAATATTCGAAAATTTATTTTGCGAAGATTTTTGGATAATTTTGTGAACATAATAAGATATTTGTTTAATGATTTGAAAACATATGAAGTCTAAGAATTCGATAGCAATTTCCCGACTACTCCAGAAAGAAAGGACCAAAAGCATGAAGAAAATTTATGATCGAATAATTTTAAAGAAAGTTCAGCGAAAGTATTGGAAATTGAATGATAAATTATTGTATTTATATGCGACCCTACACATTTTCATAAATTAATGATTTCGGTGATGATGACTGCATGACAAGAAATAATTTCTGTGTCTCAAGTAGGTTTATCACAGAAAGCACCTCAACTAACAAAAATAGAATCGTAAATCGCACTAAATACATCCGTTGCAAACCATTCAAATGTACTGCTTGGTCTTGTTTGCCACCAATATCCTGGAAAATGGCGAAGCCATACTCTATCTGACAGCTTTAATTCTGATAGAGGGAAACCCCAACCATTCACATCATATATTCGAATTAGTTCATTAACGCAAAAACTTCTTGTAGAATAATGCTTGCTTTTCGGGTTTGTGCTAATTCCACTTAGAACTCCAGCGTCCCAGACTTTTCCTTCCACGAAAATTGGATTAGATAGTTTTTCCGGCAAATATTTTGTTGAGTTTGATATTAGAAATGCCATAGCTATATCTTCACAATTACGATATTTATCAACCATATCCTTGATTTCTTGCGGGTGAGATTCACTAGAGTATGCTGCCATATATTTAGAATGGAGGAAGGCTGCTTTAGTTGGGAGAATGAAATGAAATGTATTTTTTAGATATACCATTGGCCATGTTCTGTATGAATACTGTCCGTTGCCTCTTCTTTCTATCAAACGAGGATAGAATCCAACTAAACTTAGTGGACTAGTTTTCCAAGCTTCAAAGCCACGTTGTAAGGAAGTGCATGCGACCTGAATATCGTCATCAACTAGAAATAAACCGTGTTGTTCTAATTCATGAATAGGCTCAAATCGAGTATTCAAGGATGTTTCAGTCGTTTGAATAATTTGAACAGATGCTCGATTTATTGAGCCATCTTTAGAATCAAAAAAAGATGTCGGATCAGGCGGAGGTACCCCAACTTCAGCCCAAATTATGTATATATTGTTGACCCCAAACTTTTTGCCGCATGATTCAGCGTAATATTGAACGCCTTTCCTTAATTGCTTTGGTCGTTTGTATGCATTCAATACAACAGAGAAAGAAGTGGAGTCCATAGCATCGTCAATTTCTCTTTGTGCCTTTTTCCTAAGATCTCGTATGAAGGATGACTCTGAACTTGGGCTTAGCACTCTTTCCATTGCACTTCGTAGCATTTTTGCTTTTAGACTATGTGTGTAATCAATGCCGTAAGAATGAAAAGCATAATCAAGCATTGTTATGAACGTGAAAAATCCGAAGATGAAAATGAACATTTTACGGTATACTTGCGGGATTTTTTGTTTGTTTGCCCAATTATTTATTTTTTCTGAAGTTTCTTTAATATTCATATCTCGTATAATTTCTTTTGAAAACTTGCATATTCTAAAGAAATAGAGCTTTTTTCTCTTGGTTGAATAGTTTGATTGACTTTCAGGAAATAGACTTGGAAAAATAAGGATAAGACTGATTATAAACCACACTATTACGAGTTGTTTCGGATTATTAAATCCAAAGGTATCTTTTTCTCATCATTTACCTTGCGTTTGTAATAGGACCACTGATTCCATTTGTTTTCAAATGTGTAGCAATATTATGATCATTTTCCATCTCAACCTGGTAACAAGCATCGCTGGATTTGTATCTGGAATGTAGCATTCTTGCCACTTCGTCTCGTTGTTGCTGCAGAAGCCAAATCAAAATAGTCAAGGTGGAGGTTTTTATTGAAGAAAACCTAAAAACGTACAGAAGCAACTTTGGACGCTTAAACAATGCTATCAGCGTCCCTATATAATATCCATAAGCACATATTTGACACGATTCTTTTTTCCTATATAATTACAATTACTTAACTTTAGATCAGCACAATTATAACATTTTCAATTTTTCTGGAATCTAAGAAATGAACTTTTGCTACTTAAATAAACATCTGCATAAATGTGAAACAAACTTTGCTTACGGGAGAAGGAACTCCAATACATTGATCTTTATGCTTGGAACTTATCAGGTCAAATACATAACCTATTCTAGACATTGGACGTTCAGATGAATGTTATATGGAGCCATCTGCTATTGATTTGATTTGTTTGACGTCATAAAAAGCAGCAGTCCTCAATGGTGACAAAAATTGAGAAAAACTTGCGTCCTCAAAGAATCTAATTAAATGTAACATGTTTCAAATCTAACTCTTACGATGATCTTCTTGTATATAGAATGTTCCACGAGAAAAAGATTTTTCATTTCCAACTCAACATCTACGATAAGCAACTATCATCATCTGCTGTGAAGTGAGCAAGAATCGACGTAAGCTCATCATGAAGCTTACGTATGTGACTGAAAAGATAGAAAAAAATACCATCAAGAATTCTCATTCGGCGGTACTCTTTTGTTGCACCGGTTCATCTGGGCTCAAAGATATTCATGCAACCAAGTTCACACAAAGAATACTTGAAAAATAGACTTTCAACATCTCTAAAAGTTACGAAAAACAATTTGAGATCCTGGAAATGCGCAGTTCTTCAGGGAAAGCTTGCAGTCTTCTGATTGCACTGGTGTCAGTGCTTCTTCATTGGCATGCTTCCCATGCATTTGTGTTGCCCTTATCCAATTTTTCCTCAACCGCGCGTATACGAAATATGAAATCATCCACGAAGTTTTCAATGATTAATCCAGCAAAGAAAAGAGAAGATGAAATCAGGAAAAAGGTATGTTTTAGATCTAACTTTTCTCACAAGTTCATTCTTTCTCACTTATCATTCAACCTTATTTTATAATCTATAAAACTTTTTGTGGCGTTATATTTGCAACAATTGTGCTACTAGATTTTAGCTCTAAAGAAGGAGGGTCGTCTAAAAAAAGAAACTAATAATTCTGAAAAATTGGATGAAAGTAGAATTCCAACGGGTGATCCCGATTTGGACGCAATCCAAAAAAATAGAGAAAAAATGAAAAAAAGTGCAGCAACAACTGACTATAGTGATAGAGTAGCTTCTAAACTTGGAGGAAAAACAAAAATTAATGCTGCAGCAGCCAGAATGGGAAGATCTATTCAAGGGATTGATACAAGCAGTATTACAGAAAGCGTAAAGAGCGAACCTTCTTCAGTAGACGGGAAAAAACTTCAATTGGGAAGAAAAGATAAGGTAGAAGATAATGTCGAATATGAACCTGATCAAGAAGAAGAAGAATTATTTGATATTGTAGCGAAGAAACTAGCAGAGAAACAGGAAAAGGCAGCAGCAGAAAAGCTTCAGCAAAGAGAAGAAGAAGAAAAAAAAGCGCAAGAAGAAATCCAAAACAGTACTGGAAAGGAAATAGATGATGGAGAATCAAAGAAAACAACCAGTGGAGTTGGAGGGAACTGGAAAAAAACAGAGGATCAACCAGAGGCTGATTACACACCTGTTCGTGGATCCTGGGGCGCCTTTCCTCGACCAAAAAATATTAGCACAGCTTATGGAGGTGGAAGGCAAATAGGCGCTGGAGTAGAAGGAGATCTTACCAATAAAATGAAAATATCAGAAGAAGATACCAAAAAGAGACTTCAAGCTTATCGAGAAAGAGTTGGAATTGATGTGAAGAGTGAAAAAGATAACGCAGAAACAATTGAAGAGGCTATGCGCATTGCTTCACTTGCTATGCAGGTAACTTTATTGAATTGAAACAATGCAAATTATGTTTGACTTTATGATGTTTACCTAAATATTTCTTCATCTTTCGCGTGTTTTTAGCGAGGAATATATACAACAGCTGTATCTGCATTAGAGAAGGTTACACAATATTGCTCCACAAATTCCCCTGTTGGAGGAAAAGTTTTTCTTGAGCTTGCAATGGCTTACGAAGCTAGTGGGCGCACTGAAGAAGCTATCACCGTCTACACCACCTTAACAACCAGTAGAATGGAAAACATAAAATTTAGCGCGAAACGTCTTTTGTATGGAATCGAAGCAATGAATTTTATGCGTAATGATGCGAAAGTAGATTCATTTTCAAGAAAGGCTGCAACCACCACTTTTATAGATACCACTGGTTTGGGCCGTTTTGCAGAAAATTTCGATGATAAATATGAAACTGCGTACGTCGATTTGGATAAAAGCGGAGGATTTTATAAAAAGCTTACAGAAAATGTAGTGAGAAGTCATAGGGAAGCTCGCCAAATTTTGTTGCGCGCAAGGGGTTCTGGAGAAGTAGATCGACTACGTGTCTTGCAAGCTATCCGAACAATTGCCAGGAAATTTGATGATGCATTGAGCACGGAGTTACAGACAGCAGCTAAAGAAAAGGAGGAAAGAGAAAGACCAATCGTAGTTATAAATGGAGTTCCATTACAGAAAAAAAAGGAGAAAAAATCTGATGAAAGCATGTCACAAGACATGGCGAGTTTAGATAAATTTCAACTTGGATCTCCGAAACAAATGATGGATAATCTTAATGGAGAGTGGAAATTACAATTAATGGCTGATAAAAAGGGAGATTCTGTTAAATACTTCAACACAACTTTGGCATGGCAGAATGTTGATTCATCAAACATGAAATTTAAGTCTTGCTGTCCTGCTGGATTTATAAAAACATCACAAGAGGGTACGTTTTCTTTCAATGATGAGAAAAGAGTAATCAATCGAGACATCGTGTCTACATCTGGTACAGCGGGTTTTCTTTCGGGGGCTATTTTGGGTAGCGGATTGTCTCGAACGGGAGCAGCAGCTGCTGCACTTTCTCCACAGCAAATTATTTCTGTTGATTCATCACTATGTATCTCGCGTTTATATGGAGTTAAAGTGTCATATTATGACAATGTAAAGGATTTCTATTGTGTCTGGAGAAAAGTAGAGAATGGAACTTATTCCGAAAAATAAAAGTTGTAAATAATGAAGTTTACTAGAACTCTCGATCATTGAAACATGGCACATTTTTGTAGTTGCCCCTCGTGCTTGTGCCCCGGCGCCCGACACTATGTAGCACATTCTTTTTTTATGGATTTTAATATGACGAACGAAGGATAATATTGAAGCTATGGGATCTGTCGCAGAACATTGCCATTAGAACAATTAAAATTAATATCATATACAACAACGTCAATAAATTCTATTGAAAAAGAGTGGGTTATCCAATTTATGTATTGAGAATTCAAGGAAATTTCTTTGTTTTTAGGTCACAAAATTTCAAAAAATATCCATTTTCTTTTTCTTTTCCAAACTGAGAACAAGATCTTCAAGGTCTTCATCACCAAGAAGCATGATTCTCGATAGTAGCTCTTTCCTGCGCTTTTTCTTCTTTTCTACCAAAAGCTTGTCTTTTGCTTTTTTTAAAGTTAATTGTTCTATAACATTCCACAAGTGCTTATTTATTGTGTAACCAGCAAGAAAATTATTCCCTGGTAGACTTTCTATTCCAAGCACTGAAGCCAATGGTTTCAAGTCGTCGAGAAATAAAAATATACGCATTCGAACGTTTTCAGGGAGGTCAACTATCTTCTCAAGAAACTCAGTACCATGAAGGCAACCCACGTAGTCACTTGAGAATTTGAGCTCAATTTGATTCAGAATACTCTCTATTATGAAACCCATGGTTGGGGACTTTTCACCAACTAAACGAGTGGTAGGATACTCACATCTGGCGTTATCATAATTCAGAATACCTTCATTGAGGGAAAGAAAATACCTCCAAATGAAACGCTCTGGAATTGGAGCTACATTCAATGGAGGAGAAGGCTGTTTTGGTTTAGGGAAGATAATTCCGTTCGATAAATTCGATATAGATTTAAGCTCCTGAATGAAACTTGAGCCAATATCAACTCGAGCAGAACCAATTTGAACTTCAAACGATTTTCTTTCATTTAAAGTCTTTGGGTCTGAACATGCATAAGAAGACGATTTCGTCTCAAGAAGGCGGAACTGCACTGCATCTTTTCTATAGTCGAGGTATTCACTAGATCCTAGAATAGTTGAAGATTTCATGAGAGTGTATGCGGTACCTCGAGCTGGGACCAGAGAAGATTTTTCATGAACTGAAACATTTTTTCCAATACAAATATGCTGCTTTCTGTTCACCCCTTTATACATATTTAATTCAAAGTAACCTATATCGAAATCGCAATCAGTGAATGAAAGCTCATCAGATTTGAGAAAATGAGAATCCATGGATACTGAATGTACGTTCAGTTCACAAAATGAGAAACTATAACCGTTTTCTTTTATCATATTTTCTTTCATCATTTGTACGCGAACAGCTATACAACTGATTTGAAAGCCTACCACAAGAATATTCTCGGCATTCATGTAAGATGGAAAAGGAGAATTAGTTTCTGCTCCTTTTCTATTTTTCTTGGGTGCACCTAAAGTTTGAATGCTTTTTTCATTCACCAATTCGGCATCCTCTTCACTAGCACCTGGCGTGTCTTGGGTGCTGGATTTTTGGTTTTTATATTGATCAGCAATATCCATCACCTTTCTAAGTGCTTCGAGACTTATACGCTCTACATTTAATTCGAGAGGATCGGATATAGAAAAGAAAATTATTATTCCAGGGGCAGGTATGAAATCACTCATGTTTGTGCCATCGTGTGTGCCAGGGGCGGATTGTGACTCATCATGTACCCAACATGACATGTCGTCTGAGTGTGGAGAAGCTGAAGGAGGTGGATATCGCCTCATCCCCATAGCGACTTTATAGAAATTTGATTGTCCACGTTCCATATTCAGGGACGTTTTAGTTTCTTCTTCAACGGGTTCCATCTCAGTCATAGGAACATAATCAATATATCCACCAATTGTTGAATCTAAAGTAAAAAGATCATATTCTTCTCCATATGATGCTTTGCTTTCTTGTCTTTCATCTTTTTTATCCAAGAGTCCAGTGAAGATTCTAGCTAGGAAGTTGACACCTGATATGTAAATGAATGGTCGATCAACAGTTTCCCAAATAGAGCGTGCCCATAATGGGTCACTTGGTTGGGGAGCTTGTCGCATAGGGTGATTAAATGGTGGATAAATGTTGACCCAAAGTCCTTCTCTATTTTCAGAGCCAATTATGATTCTTTTATAAACAAAATTATCTGGATCATTAGTATTCGTGGAGTAAGTTGTTTTTGACGTGCAAATTCGTGAAATCACATTATCAGATTCATTTAAACTTGTATTGCTGTCAACTGAGTCACTCTCATCATTTTCGTCATCCATAATCGTGAACGATCCAACACCTATTTCCAATAGGTGATTCTTTTCGGTTTGCTTCTTGTAATTTGTAGGATCCTCACTTTCATCGTCGTTATTGTGATCATGGTGAGCACTTAAATAATCTTCTTCGTCAATAAATACAATTTTGATAATGATATTCGACAAGGAAATGAAGGGTAATGATGATATCGTACGTGCTAGTTTTTGTTCTGTACTCAATTCATCCGAGTTATTCTCTTTCGATTTTTTCTCAGCAGCTTCTACAGTTTCGTTTGTAGAGGTTGCTGCCTTCGATTTCTTGTCAATACTGTCCTCAGAAGCTTTTCTAGTGACTATTTCGAGGATCAAAAATGCATCCTCTACGAATATGTGAAGATCATTCCCCACCAGCCTGTGCAGAAGATTAAAAAGAATGAGTTGAAATCTTTACAGTAAATATGTATCTTTTTTCTCAATGGTTTTGCCGTACCTGACGCCAAGATTACCAATCTTCCCACCTCTACCAACTCGAAATTCAAGCATTTGCGGTATTGGCGCCTGTTCTTCATTTTTCTTGTTCTGGTTCTCATTCTGATCATCGTCTACATTTAATGTTTCATTGTTAGATGATGCATTCTTAAAGTGCTCCGTTTCTGAACTGATGGAAGGTCTTCTTTGAGAGTCCTTATTTTCTTCTTTATGAGCTTTTCGATAAAACCAAAAAGGTGATTGTGGTGTTGAGGGAGGCAGCACTTTTTCCGGAATGACATCATCACTCGGATTTTTGTCTCTGAAATACTTTTCACCGTTCACTTGTAGATGTGTTCGTTTCTTGCCTTCCAAAGATTTCCCTGAGGCAATATCTCTTTTGGCCTGATCCTCATCTATGGTTTCTATTGAATTTAATTTAGTTTGAAAATCCACTTTTTGAACTTCGCTTTGCTTCAATGATCCCTTTGATTCGGACTGCTCATCACTGGTTGTTGATTTTTCAGGACTACTTTCAGTAGGCGTATTTTTTTCTTGCGGCAAAAGGAAAGAGAATAAAACTGCGCCTTCTCTTAACTCCACATTTTTTATTACAACTCCCCAGCCACTATCCCCTCCAAGAGCGACTTCATCTATATTCACATCCACTAAGTATTTTTGGAGAATTCGACGGAGGGTCTTGGACAAAATTGTTCGTGCTGCGTATGAAAACATTTTATATCTTTTCTTCCGTATTCTTCATGCAGGAAGAGTGCTTTGCTTCCTTCCCAGAAACTATACAAACAAATTTAAGATAAGAATATCCAATGCTTGATCATGTAAATATGTGCTTGAATATGCTTGGTATGACTGTTCTTGATGTTTATACGAATCAGGTAAAAGTCATTGCATGGGTTTTTTTCCCTTTTGTCATGCTTCAGAGGAGAATAGATAATAATAGGATCCGGATTATTTTAATACGAAAATCTAAAAAAATAGGAGTGCTTTGACATGGTTTATGAAGTGATTGCGTAACATCAGGTAGGATACCGTATCGTACTATATAACTCGGATAGATAAAGATACGCTCACAAAAACAACAACAAATTCAAATAGAAACGGGACACAAACTAACATTTTATGTTTTGCGTAGAAAACAAATAATTACGCAGGATCAACGACGACAAAACTCTTGCATTTCTTTTTGTGTATATTTTTAGAAGCAGCATGCAGGAATAATGCTTCTGAACAATAAGAACAGCAGTCGCGATTGTAACACTTTCACTAGCAGACACAGAAAAAAATATGCGTGCAATGATTGAATCGGGAAGAGGATAATTAGGTGTATTGAATTTTGTTGATGTCATCGCCAGCAATCATTTTAACTTTTCACACCTCTATGCTCAAACATACTAAACGTATCTGCAAATTTCACATTTCATGCTTGATGTCATTGGTTTAGGAAGCATCATACTTCATTCATTCTATCATCCTTTCATTGTTCAAGATTATTCTATTCTTTCATCATAACATGTTTCTAATATTAAAAAATATGAAAAAATAGAATGAGACTTGAGGAGTAGAAATTGAATCCAGAATTATGTTTCATGTATTTCCAAGTTTGCTTGCAAAACTTTTATTTTATTTTATATTTTTTGCAACATTACTACTATTTATTTTGCACCATCGAAATTAATGACACAAATTTAACACCACCAGCATTTAACGTAATAATCTCGTGCGTGCAAAAAACTTTACCGTCTTCTTGCAAGGCATCATCTACAATTGCTTCAAGATGTCAGAAGTTCATGTACCATTCCTGTTCCCATACCTCCGGGCAGCTTTGAAAATATTGTATTCACTTCCAGAAGAATCTTATTCAAGCTCTCAACAAAATTACAATTCTATTTTTCCTACTGAAAAAGAAGCTCATGCTTTTCTTCTCACATTTCAAAGTCGAAATATTCGACGTCTGCTTCGGTCTAAGGAACAACGACGACGTGACCAATCCCATGTAAACAGCCCATCACAGGAAAAAAGTGCTGTTAACGACGAATCTGAAAATAACGAATTATTAGATCAACTTAGACAGGATACTGGTGGCGACATGAACCAAGAAAGATGGAAACAGGGGTCTACTTGGTTAACTTGTATATATCTCCTATGTAGCCCAAACCAAATGTTTATCCACACGTCTGAAAAAATGTTTGCAGTTCAGACGATTCTTCACCGGCTTCGAAGAATGGATTTGAAAGATGCCGTTGATATTGAGGTCGAATCTTCGGAATTAATGTCACTAAGCTCTTCAGCGTTATCAAGTGGTCAAGATAACTTTTTGACCCAAAAACAATTTTGTGATTCATTCATACCTTTTTGCATAGCATGGATGCAGCAATCACACATTTTTTTGCATCAGATCACAACTCAACTCAATCTATTGGAATTGCAATCATGTCAATCAAATTACACTGAAGACTACATAAAGGGCCAAATAAATGCATCCTTGCTTCCAGGACTTTCTATTCTATCTGTATTTACTCTTCCATCTAATGATAAATACCTTAATCCAATCATTAGCGCATTGGGAGCTGCACATTCAACATTAATAATAAGGTTCAAATATTCAAGCGACTTTTTGAACAAAACACCTCCGTGCCGTGTTGCAATTCCTCTCATCACTTTAGTACGAGATTCTATTCAATTTTCGGCTCGTCTTGGTGTTGCACATATTCATAATGAGCAAAATATACAAAGAGAGTATGAATACAATTTCATGATTGCAAAAATTGTGTGTGTGGCGCTAGCAAACCTCCCTGAAACAATATTTTCATCTGCGATGTCAATCACTAGAGGGCGGTTTTCAATTGATCCATCATGTATACAGCTCGGCGCTCAGGAATTGCGTTTGAATTTCTCATCATCTCCTACCAATAGCGAAACAGGAATTCATCTTTACAGAGAGGTATTACAGGAATGTTTGAATAATGTTATTTCTTCCACTCAAGAAAATCAATTTTTTGCCCTCAGTATTCATAAAGCCATTTTTATAGCAGCTGAACGATGGGCGTCTTATCTACCAATTAGCCAGCAATTTTTCTTGTGGATTCATCCAATATTAACCGCCCACCTTCAGCATTCAAATTGTAATGAAGTTAATGAAAACAAAGCTTTGAGAGATTCATGTCGAAAACAAGGATTTCTCTTTCTAACAGCCCTTCTTGATGCAGCTAATCTAACTCCTGATCAAATAATTGCCTCTACTCTTGGGCTTGTGGATATTTCAAATAATAATAATTCTTCCACAGCAAAGTCCGAATCTACACGAAATAAGTTTGCAATGTCTCATCTTATGAAGACTTCTAAAAATGGAGGGAGTAAAAATACTTCACGATCAAAGCAACGACGTAAAGAAAGATTGAATAATGCTGTCACAAAATCTCCATATTTAATACAACACGCAATGCAAGAACATCACGAACGCAAAGAAATGGCTTGTTATGCATCTCATTTACTGTTTCAGGATTTAAAATATAATTTAAAGAGCGAATTACAAAAGCTTGAGAAGGAATGTGAGATGGAAAATATGGTTGATGGGGAAGGAATCATCGGGTGTGTTTCTTCATGTGCAAAAGCATGTTTACCTCATTTGATATCAACAATATTTCAGAAACCTACCAAGTTGTCAAAGAAGAACAACATGAACTTACATATGATTGTGTCTAGTGAGGAAACCGAAGTAAAGATTTATAGCGAAGAAGAGAAGCAAGAACGTATGGGTATTTTTGGAAGTATTATGTCTTTTTGTTTTGAAATTTGTGGATGTGTTTGCAATAGAGGCGTACGAATGTTTTCCTATGAGATTTTAATGGAGCTACATTTGGCTATTTTGGACATTGATATTGATGATTTTAATAGTGCATACAGTGAAATGATTAGAGGATATTACAACGTTGTTGTTGACAATCTATACCAGGTAATTTTTGAGCAATGGATTCTAAAGCGCTTAAATTTGTATCTGTTAATTGACACCTCTTTGATTCAATTGTCCATGTACAGTGTGTAATGGCTTTGGCAACATCATGTGCATACCCAGCTGATTACTTTAAGGATATGTCATTAGATTCTGATGAAGAAATCGAAAATGAGCGCAATGATGTAAGAGATCTTATTCGCTGCGTTACAACCATACCCGATGGAAGCAGAAATGTTTTTGATATGCTGCAGCATTCTTCTATAAAAATAATTGAACGTTTGATCAATGCATGTTATATGGCAATCAAAGGCGCAACAGGACAAGGAACGTTACTACCCCTAGCTCCAGAAACAGTTGTACACGCGTTATCATCCTTAGCTAAGCCATTATTAATGGTAAGTCCATTTTCAATTTATATTTATCAAAAACCTTCTTATTACGTTCCTTTTTCGCTTACTTTCTTTGCGAAAAAGTTAACATTGAGAGTTAATATTTACGGAGAAATAGCAGTCCGTACCGTCTCAATGGCAATAGAAGCTCTCGGTATCGTATGTCATCAGCTACTTGATATATTTAAATCTCAATCATCAAATGCTGATATTGCAGTTGTTTTTCCAGTGAGCAGGCTTACTTGCATCGCAATCGCGTCGTTTGCCAAAACTTTTGCATCAGTTGTCGAAATCACATCTTTAAACGACAATGGTGAAAATAATAGTGGTGTGGATAATGTTGACAAAGCCTCAATGAAAAGTTTGCTTTCATTATTGGATTTTACTTTGGATGTGGCTATGCAATCTTCGTTTCATTCAATAAAGCATATTCCTGAGTTGATTGCGGTTTCATCATTAGACTACAGTGTGTATGATATTCGTGGAGCTATGCGCGGTCCAGGTGGAGAAGACCATGTAGGCTGCTTAGCCATAAAACGTGTTATAAAAGAAAACGAGAAATTAGGATTTCATGTTTTGTGCTCTTATGGTACATTTGTACCGGTTGGACAAGAAAGAAATAATGATAATATGACATCTGCATTTACTTTCATCTCACTTCTGAGTCAACTGCTTGAGAAACTTAAGCAAAATGAGATATCTCGTGGTCGAACAAACGAGCATGGACAAGGTGTTACACCTAAATCTCGAAGAATTATGATTACTGCAGTTTCGCAACTCGGAGTCATTTCGTTAAAATTCTTTGCCGGTAATGCTTATCCTCTACCAGCAACAACCAAATTTCATCAAAGTGTGTCGTCTACGATGCAAGCCTTATTTTATTCTCCATTAAGAAACATCATAAGTTTGTCAAACAACCTTGATTCTGTCAATGAACTTGTTGCTATGAATCAAGTTTGCGAGTGTGTTTTTGATCTTGCGGCCTTTGCTCCTGAAATGACTCGTTCGCTCTTTGACCCTGATACTCATTCGAGAGATCCTAGCGTTTTACGTGGAGTTCAACTCATGATAGATTTTCTGGTTTCTAGTTATGATAAATTACTTTCACGCCCATTAACTGTTTCTGCAACAAGTCCAGAACCCGATGAGTTGTGCGTTCAGGTAAGTTCTTGATTGTGATTTATAATGAAAAAAAGTACGAATTTATCTCGTTCAATTCTTGATCATCGAACGACTTCTTAATTTTGCTTTCTTTTCCTCTTGCGCCGTTTGCCTTTTAATTTTCTAAAGTGGGGCAGGTTGAGATGTGCAATTCTTTCCCTCTTCCGTGCTTGTGCAAGTCCAAATCTTCCCACACTAGCTGGAGTAGCAATGAACACTATTACTCAAATTGAATGTGAAACAGCATCTCGTCAATGTACTCTGGGACCTAATGCGCTAAGTTCAATCTTCCATGATAATGTAATAGGTGATGAAATGTTATCTGCTGGAGCATTCATCATGTTGTTATCAGAGCAACTAAAGAACGTATATTCTTTTCGAAAAAAGAAGGAGGAGCATGAAATCGTTGCTTTGTTACAAGAATCTATTATGTGTTTACATCAATCACGTGATGTCATATTTTCCACAATAATGATATTGGAATCCGAACCTGGAAAAGGATGCTATGCAGACCCACGTCCGACGATTACAGAAGCTTGGTATTTGTCTATGAGTTCACTTGTCTCATTTTTCTATGGAGAGAATTGCCCTGCACCTTCTTTAGTCTCAAATACAAACATTAATGAACTTCTGAGCGATTCTTGTTCAGTCGCAATCTTACTTCTATTATTCAAACGAATTGGGAAAGCAAACGGTAAACGTACATCCAGTTCAAACGAAGGAATGAATTTGGATGGGCCACATACTTTGGCTATTCTTCAGTTCATAGAAACTATTCTTCGCACAGGCCTACCTCGTCAAATTCTAAACGACGTAGGACTGAAGCTTTCTTCCAAATTACCTCACCTTTGTTTGGATATTCAACCAACTACTTATGTCAATGTATATGAAAAGATGCAACGATCTATGAATATATCAGAGATCCAAAAATTTCATATAGGAGGAGCGTCCATAGCTGCAGCACTTCTTCGTGCGACTAGTGGGGGTTTACCTCCCTGGGCAGTTGAGGGTATTCCTAAATTGTTTTCATCTCTTTTTGTAGCACTGGGAGAAGATAGGAATGACTTTTTATTCGTAATGGCATGCTCTTTGGAGTTAGGCATTGGATCTGTTGGATTCGGAGGTGTTGATGCAGGGACAAAACTGGGAGGAAAGTTTGTGGGGAACTTGGGTGATCGTGCGAAAGGGACTTATTTAGCAAAAGTCGAGGAAGCTGGAGCTTTGAACAATGGCAATGGATGGAGAAAGTTGAAAGTTGCATCAAAAGCTATTTGTGGTGGGAAGAAAAAGCAAAGTGGATTTAATTTGAAGCCTTCTATGACATGTTGGGAATGTGACAGGGTTTGAAATCTGTCCAAATTAATTTCGTTTGATAATATAGCGAGAAAATGAATATGCTGATATGAATATGCTGATATTTTCTCGAAACAGTTATTTAATTGCAGAAAGATCAAATTTTTTTTTCTGAAAGCATGTATAATTTAGATAATGGGAAAATCTTTTATGTTATTCTAACCAGAAAAAATCCATTTGATATCAAGATCACACCCACTTGCTATCATCATGTTTGCGATAGGGCATCGAATCTCTGTTTGTTCCTTCAACAAACTCAATTCTTCTTCACTTATTCCATTTGGATTTCGTTTGGGATCTAAATAAACTTTAACCAGACCTTCCACCTTTTGCAGACGTGACGGAACCTGCGGTGTATCCACTATGGGAAGCTGCAATGCACCTCGTTCATCTCGTATAGCAATAATATTAACAAATTCGAGTCGTTCGATAAAAATTCTATTTGGCATATTCCTACCGACATACATAGACGTTGCCTGAGTGCAACCCATTAATGAGCTTAGGAGCAATTCAACGGGCTGCGGTGCTGTATTTGAACCTCCCATGTGTTTCGGTATATCAGTTTGGATTGTATGTCCTGTATTTGTGTTTATACTGGATTTGTTTTTGGAACCGGTTCCGTTGATGGTATATGATTTTAAATGCGATTTGTCATTGATGGAACTAGAATAATCTTTTGAAGTCATAAAGTGAGCGGCTGTTGTAGGGTTAGACACCTTACAAATGTTGATGGTGCCAAAAGATTGACTCCCTGGAAGTATTAGTAATGGGATGACATCATGACGTCCAAGACGAAATATGTGTGACGATGAACAAAGAGACTGGAATGCCATGGTTGTGGAATGATTTCTAGACGATGCTGGATACCGAAGAGAAACAAAAGATTCTATATTGACACTTGTACTTGAAAATAATGCGATAAGAAAGCCTAAAGTACTTATATTCATCACTCTTGTTTCTCTACAGTGTTGCTCTCTTTGATAAATCTTAGTTGTACGAGTTAAACAGCCTTCCATACGTGAATTTGACGCAGATTCTTCACCATCATTCAACACACAAAAAATTTTACAAAAAGAATCATGGATATAAAGGCATTGACTGCATACCACCACGTTCGAATCCATGATACAAATGTTTATATTCTCTCCAACATCAGGTTGTAACATGAGCATATTGAACGGTAGTTCTAAAGATAAAAAGGTTTTCCATAAAGAGTAAATTATGCTGATTCGTTATATCTTTTGTTATAAAAGTTAAATAGTTTGTTCAAGAGAAAGTGCTCTGAATATCTCATCTAACGATAGTGCTTTTTTCTGAAAGTATCAATATCATTTTTAGTCAATGGGCATAAGCTGTAATATCGAAAGAAAAAAGAGGAAAATTGTAAAGAAACATTGAGATATCCACATGTTCCATATTTGCAATTAATATACAATATGAAAACGCAAGTTATTTACTTACTGTGTAAGTTTGGGTCTCAATTTGAGAAACTCCATCGATAGCCTTGAGCATGGAAACGAAGTCTTCCTCTGGGGCAAATTTGTTTTCTTCCCAGTCTCCAAATTTGTCAGCTTCAAGAGACGTAACAACCTTAAAGCATAGAATTTTAAAATAGAGGTTAGTTGAGAAAAAAGAGTATTGTTGTTTTTCCTTCCTCCCATTTGACAGAACTTTCTCCAGCGAATCTTGAAATAGCCTTTCTTTTGTTTACTTACTTTGAAATCCAAGCAGCCACCGCATACAACTCTGTCAACCTGTGTTCATATCACAAGATAACACAAAAGATGAATATTTATATACAAAGTGAATAATTAATAAAAGCAATTGAGAAATAGAACTTACACGTTTGACTCCCTCCAATTCCTTCAAATCAGAGATAACAGCCTTAAGAGCTTCTTGAGCAGCAACAAGAGAGGCCTTATCACCATCAGGAGACCACTTGCACCTCCATTCACGGGCTACAGTATCGAATTCTACTCCCTCAGCAATTGTTGCCATGTTATTAGAGGTAGAACTGGGAGAAGCTCCAGCACGGATTCCGAAGACGGCATTGGTGGGTGCAAATGCCTATATATGAATAATTTTTCATTTTTGCAAACAGAGAAAAGAATGGTAAGATGAGAAACATCCATTTTGAAAGGAGACATTATAAGAAAGGAAATCAAATCATGTACAAAGGTCTGGAACCCAAGACGAAAACACAAAGAACAAAAAATTTTCGAACATGTAAGACAGACGCTCTTCCTAAAATGATCAATTCGTTCTTACGTTGGTGGATGCTACAAGAGCGGAGAGGATTGCAACAACAGAGCTAGTGGCCTTCATCTTTTTGAGTCGGTAAATTAGTTGGAATTGTGAAGTACCAGGAGATATAAAAAAAATCTTTCTTGTGACGTATGTGAATTTTCCGATAGATGCTCCAACATCATTTTGAGTTTTGATTATTGAAGTATGTAAGTAGAAGTAACTTTCTACGTCTGATCAATATTGCAGGTACGAATGATACGATCAAGACTTGTCATTAACACGTGCAACAACGACTTCATATGAATTTTAATTCGCCCTAGTCTATAGTCGTCACACATTTTCAAATCTCACATCAGAAACAGTTGGATAGAATTAGCATATTGGAGCATAATTATTATTCAAAAGTCAAGAACGGAAAGCGAAGCTCTCTGAAAAGATCAATTATGGAATAAAAGTCAACGTATTTGTATGGATTTTACTAAACACTCTGAGGGAGCAACTACTCAGCTTTCCAGCAACAGCACTGGATCCTATCATAGTTTATCAGGTTCCGACGATGACGATGATATGAATGAATTGAACTACACCCACTTGGATGGAAATACAACTTATCCTATTCCTACACGAGAAGAAAATTCAATCAATACCCACAGAAGTTTGGATACTGCCAGGAATATGAATTATAGTCATGGGACTTTGAAGGCGATATTGTTTGGACAGCTTTTATCCATTGCCAATGCTTGCACTGGTGCTGCTTCTACGACTCTTGCAAATTCTTGTGGAATAAACAGCCCCACAGCCCAATCCTCCTTTATGTATCTCACTTTATCCGCATTTACATTATTATTGCCTCGGGAAAGCAATGATAATGCAAGTGGAAATATTGAAAGTGCGCATAATCGTCATCATCGTATCCCATTCACGAAGATTCGTCTTCAAGCCTCCTGGTATTACTACGCAATTCTTGCCTTTATGGATTTGGAAGCTAATTATCTTACTTATTTATCTTACCGGGATACGAGCTTTACAAGCATTACCTTATTAGCATCTTTAGCGATTCCTTCAGCTATGGTGTTTTCTCGGATTCTCATCAAACGGCAGTATAATTTATGGCATTATATTGGGGTTCTATTTTGCTTTATTGGGTTCATTATGGCTGTTGGGTCGGATATACGTTCCGATGATCAAAGTTCCACTGATGATCACAAGAATAGTGATGCAGGAACTTCCTTCCCACACGCATTTCGGGGAGACTTACTGGCTATTACTGGTGCAATTTTATATGGACTTAATGACACACTGACTGAATTCAGTGTAAAGAAGTTCAGTATGTTCGAATTTCTTGGACTACTCGGGTTGTTTGGTACGATATTCAGCATATTTCAAATCATATTAATAGAACGTGATGCCTTTTCCATTCTTTTTCAGCGCGATTCAACATCGGACTCGTCATCATGCTCAGCTTTTACCCCTCTCTTATTGCTAACATGGAATACCCTAGCTCTAGGACTATATTATACCGGTGCATCCTATTTTCTTTTGCAGAACGATGCAGCATTATTGGATGTTTCACTTCTCACAACCAACCTATATGCGATACTATTTGTGATATTTAGTGAAAACTATATGCCTCCTCATCCTTTCTTTTATTTTTTCTCGGTGGGCCTTGTTGTTTTGGGTGTGATCATTTACGAAAAAGGATCCTCATTGTCATCACTGGAAGAGATAGGAGAAGATTTGTGCGATTGCAATAAAAATGCTTCTGAGGCATATTCAAAAGTAATAGATAATGAAAACGAATGCGTACGACAGGATGTAAATTTGACTTTGCAAAGTTAATAGAAAATTGCAACAATGAAACATTTTGCCATGACAAAGAAGAGAATTTATCCTTAATTAGTTCTCTCACATAATAAAAGTATCAATAATGATCGATTTCAAACGTCATGGATAATTTTATCGTGTTACATTGTTTTGTAGATTTTAGGACACCCGATCAAAACATGAATTAAGTGGATACGTAAAAGAAATGCTCAACATGAGAGATTCTCTTTTTAGATTGGTTGATTCGAATATATAACTAGTTCAAACATGACCTTATGCTGATTTATCCAACAAAGCTACGTGCTTATTATATGAAACTTACACGAGAGAAATAATTCGCGCGGAGGAAAACAAATCAAAATTCCGAGTCGTGCTGTGTTTTTAACCACCAAAAAAAGAACTGCTGGTGACGAAAAAAAAAAAAAATACTTCCTTTTATTTTTGTTGGTAAAGAAACGAAGAAGGGCTACCGTACTATACAAAAAACATTTGGAACAAATCAGATCCAAAATAGAATCAAAACATCTATTAGGGGTCATCAACTATTCCCATATTTTCAGAGAAAAAATGAATTGGGAAGAAACTGGCAACTGCTGTCGAGAATTTAGCCAAAAAAATTACCAACATGGAGAAAACGATCAAATCGAACGGTATTCAAGCGAGATTTACCCGCTTGAAAACTATGAAGGACTGGAAAAAGTCATTGGGAAGAAGAGAGAAGACGATGACATCGACAGTAAAAATTCGAATGGTCTGAATGAAGTTTTAAAGGTTGCTCTTCTGGGTCAAATGATAGCTATATCTAATGCTTGCACGGGGGCTGCATCTACAACACTCAAGGATGCTTGTAAAATAAACAGCCCAGCAGTCCAATCAGGATGCATGTATTTCATTTTATCTACATTCATTATCTTCCTTCCTAGAAAAAGCGTTGATGAATCAGAGATAAAAGAAAGGGAAAGGAAGGAAGAAAATAATAACGACTGTCATGTTGGTTCTTATCTTCTTCCCTTCACAAAAATTCAACTTCAAGCTCCATGGTATTTCTACACAGTTCTTGCATTTTTGGACTTGCAAGCCAATTATGTTACATACTTTGCCTACCGGTATACTAGTTTTACAAGTATTGCATTATTGGATTCTTTGTCAATACCTTCAGTCATGCTTTTCTCTCGATGCCTTTTGAATCGGCGATATCATTTTTGGCACTATGTCGGAATACTGATTTGTCTCATTGGTTTTATAATTACTTTGAATTCTGATTTTAACGAGTCCCCTGACACAAATCACTCAAGAGCATCTTCAGATCGATTCTTAAGTGGCACAAATCAATCATATGAACAAGATTTTCCACATGCATTTCTTGGTGACTTACTTGCTATTATTGGGGCCATTCTTTACGGTTTAAATGACACTCTCACCGAATTAAGCGTGAAAAAATTCAGCTTTACAGAGTATCTAGGTATGCTAGGACTCTTTGGAATGGTGTTCAGTTCCATTCAGATTTTGATACTAGAACCAAATACATTATCAACAATATTTCAATGGAATGCAACTTCAAATGTTATTACAGAATCATCAATATGCCCACCAATTATTTCAATAAGTCTTCTTGCATGGAATGGTATATCTCTTACATTATTTTACACTGGAGCATCATATTTCCTTTTGCATCATGATGCAGCGTTATTAGATCTCTCTCTTCTTACAACCAATCTCTACGCCATATTGTTTGTTGTTTGGAGTGAAAACTACGTACCTCCTCATCTCTCATTTTATCTTTACTCGGTTGGATTGGTTATTGCAGGTGTATTTGTCTACGAAAAGGGTTCCTCGTTTTCATTCTCTCAATCTAGCAGGCGAGATGAAATTGATGTGGAAATTCACAGAGAAAACAAAGCCACTCATTTCGAGGAAGATCGATTGACCATTGATCAAAACGGAGGCTATAACTCCATTAACTTTGTACCTTAATTAAAAGTGGATTGCATTCCACATTTTTCGTGTCATATTGATAGCCCGAGCAAGCTAAAAAGATTCCTGCTGTTCGATTGTTGCTCTTTATTTTTGCCCCAACTTCTTTGTGATGAATTGAGATGCGTGTCTTTTCTCGGTTCAGTGTTGTCAATTTATGATACTGAATTCCATGATGAGTGGCATGATCTTTTATATTACATTAAAAGAAGTCAATCCAATAATTAGATATGGCGTTCATAGTGCATTAAAAACTCTATACTTCTGCAAATGTAAATACTTCTGTGTTGTCAGTCTCTAAAAAATTTAACCCAATTATTTAGTTATTTATTCAAAGTAAAAATGCACAATTTCCCAGTGCGCATAGCTTTTCTACTGTAACAGTGAAGTGTGAAAATGTGCTTAGTTTCCTGCGGCCTTTGACTTCATGTATTCCTCGAAAGTAGGAGCAGCAGAGATGGATTTACGTGGGTCGTCATCTTGATGAGTTTCTGGGTCACGGGTATCGGCCATACCTCCGGCTCCAAGAGTGGCTTCTCCTGCTTCTGCTTTGGGTTCTTCAGTGGCACCAGTGTCTCCGTTCTTCATCTTCATGTATTCTTCGAAGGTGGGAGCAGCAGAGATGGATTTACGTGGATCTTCATGTGCAAAAGAGTTTGGGTCACGGGTATCAGCCATACCTCCGGCTCCAAGATGTTTGTCTTCAGCGAAAAGAGCGGTGGAACGAGTGAAGGTGGTGGAGGGAGCGAATGCGGCGGCACCGGCGAAAAGGGCGGAAAGAGTGATGAATTTAATCTTTAAAAGGCGAGCATGAGAAAGTATAGAGGTTAGATTGATGCGAAAACTCATCCAAAGTGATAGACGTCCAGTTCTTCTGGTCAATGATGAGAACATTCGAAACTTACAGGAGCCATTTTTAGTTTGATTTGATAAGCAAAAACGTATGAGAAATATTTTATGTGAAGAATCGCAAGTCTATCTATTCCTACAACTCTTTTTGCAAGAAGACACGTTTTGCAGTGAAGAGAGTTTAATTACGTATGTCAACGGAACACTATTCATTCTCTACGATAGAATACGTTTCACATCCTTATCAAAGCCCCTGGATCTTTTACAGCGTAGATTTATTTTAATTATGATAGGATGATGACGTTTGAATTGTACAGATCGACATCTCAACCTCTTCGCCATCGTAGAATGGTACTATACCGTATCGTATCATATTTTTTCTTGGCATCATTTATCGAAACGGTTTTTCAATACGAGAAAGATAAGCAAAGATAGGACGTGGAGCTTCTTTTCAAAGAAGAAATCTTTCGATTGTATAAATAGATACGTCACTCAAAACTGAACAAAGTAAAATTTCCACGAAAATCTGTACTATATTTATGGTTAAACAGACCCTACGTAGCTATTTCAGTACGTCTGTCAAGATCATGAAAATAAAACGTACGAGAAACTTTACAAATATGTAGATACGTATGTAAAACATTATATTTGTTCTGTGGTCTATTTTGATGAAGGACTTTCATGAAATCAACAATTAAGAAGATCTGCGGTATGGAAACATCAACAACTTGATGGGATGTATCTAAAGAAAGATACCATACCACTTTCCTTGCATTGAACAAAGCTTCAGAAATAACAAAAAATCATGAGCATCATGCACCTGGTCCTCTTGTGTCATGATGTATTTACAGTACTGTAGCTATCTCAAAATTCTCATTAATCAAGGTAGCGACAGCATGAAGCAACATTGATCAATGCTCATACCAAAGGTTAGTTACCTTATAAGCAAAGTTACGATAAAAATAATATCAAATATTCCCATTAGTAGCGCCTTCTAGACGCGACAAAACAGCGTCCATTACCCCGTCATAAGCATCCAAACCCCCAAGCTTTCCAAGGTTTTTTAGTGCCTAGAAAGTTTAGAAGCAAAAAAAGTTTCATTGAGGATTGAAAAGGCTTTTCATGTCAAAATAAATTCAAAGTGAGTGAAAACATTACATACCTGCTCATTTAATCCACCCGGAGTTTGTTCACCAATTAAATCCTCTATATGATTGGGATCTTCGCAGTTACGTTCAGCATCTCGAATCATTGCCAAATATTGTTTGCCCAAAAAGTAACTTGCATCTTTTGCTGGAACACCATGATTCACAAGCCAATCACGATTTTTCTTCATGATACCATATAGTGGACCCATGAGACAAGTTGGTACCATCCTGAATATAAAATGCAGTAAGATGTAGAAAACATGATTGAATGAAATATATCCGATATTAATGAATATGAAAATGTGAAAAAAACAGACATTGTTCTACATAATCAATCGAATCCTATATCAGAAACTTCAGAAGTCCATAACAAAGTAACTCACATTGCTCTCATGATTTCTTCTGTTTCACATTCAATATAACCTCCAATACTTTGGAAGAGTGGTAGTAGATTTACTGATATGGATCTTGTACCACTGGAACCTGATGAACTTACAGGTGGGGTAACAAGACAAGTCCCATCCTGAAATGCTACTGCAGGAAGACCTGCATTGGTTTCGAGAATTGAGTTGAAAGATAACAAAAATAAAATTTAATTTGATTTCACGTGGAAAAATAAGAGAGTTTGTTAAAACTAGACATGATTGTATAAAATATTTTGTGTCGATTGAATAACTTACAAATCATTTTGAAAACTTGCTCTGGAGGTAACTTCGACTTCTTTACAAGATGCTCTACCGTAGTCGTTGACTACAAAAAAAATATTTTCGATTATTGTAGGGTATGTAGTTGCAATTGAATATTATTCAAAACTGTTGGAGAAGAATTTAAAAAAGTGCAAAGAATGTGTACTTACAAGTAAAGAAACCAAAGTGTGCCTTTTTGTGTCAAAGCAAACCTTATTAAGAACTGTGTCAACCTGCTCTGGTAAAACACACAAAAACACAATATCAGAAGAATCCACCACGCTTTGAGCCGCATCATCATTGTCATACACCGTTACTAAATCAGGAAAAGAACTTAGCAACTTTTTTGATTTTGATTCAGATCGTTTGGTTACGGATATGGAGGATATTGGAATAGGGCAGGTTTTTTGAGAGGCCAATCCAGTTGCTATCGCAGATGCAATTGTACCACATCCAATGAATCCAATTGAGATTGGCTCAACCCAATTCAAATCAGAATTGGATTTAATGCTCTCAGTACCACTGTTTTTTGATGATCTCATTAACGAAAACTTATTTACAGGCTCCGGTGATGAATGAATTCTTGACGGATGCTGAAATGATGCTCCAGCCCGAAGAGTGTTGATTACGAACGACGTTTTTTTTATGGAATATTGATGAAGACTATCAATTTTTGATTCGGCTGAATTGTTCAATTGGAACAAAACGAGTATAAAGTATGCAAATGCTCCAAGGTATTTGTGATGAGAATACGACGAAGAGAAGTTTAAGGGAAAGATTATGATAACCATGTTGATGCATCAATTTTTTGTGGAACATTCTGTCCACTGGATTTTTGGTACTCGACACACTCACACGTAAAGATTGGACACAATTTTAGTTGGTTTTTATTTTTGAATGCACTTTTTCTTCTGTCGCATTGGTGATAATGAAATGATTTAACGATGCTAATAAATTCTCAATTATCTTTAACGAAAAGAATTTGATCACCCAAAAAAAATTAGTGTTAATTTTAGTATCTGATTTCACAAATTTGATTGATCATCTTATGGTTTAGTTTCTGTAGAATTACTAGTCTTTGTCAAACACAAACCAAAAAAACATGGTTTAGTCTGAGGTTTGCTATTGCTGCTAATACTACTACTGCTACTACTGCTACTAGAGGTAGTTGGTGGGACGACACCGCCAAAATTCCCACCAAATACACTATCAATTATATTTCCTGCTTCATTCAATACATCTGTTGCATTATTGAGCACACTGTCGATTAATGAATTGCCAGTTGTTGATATACCATTTGCTGTACTATTCAAAACATTTTCAATCAATTCTTCTGGGCTTGCTGGTAACGCATTTGTATTATTTCCTGAGAAAAACTCAGTACTAGCAAGTTCATCATTGACTTGACTTGGCGGGGTAAACTGTATATCGGCTGGCGCGCCAGAATTCATTAAGCACATTGGTAAGTTGGGAAATTGGTCACATAAATCGGGTTCTCCTCCTTCTGCATCAACTGGCACTTGATCTTGATCTTGATCATTTTCGATTTTATCTACTGCATAGTATTCTTTACTGTCAATCTCAGATTCAATTTCAGTTTCACTTTCAGTTACATTGTGTGCTATATCATTGCAGATCGGCATGTTAGGGAACTGATCGCACATGTTTTTTTCAACTTCATCTAAGATTTCCGCATCTTCATCTATCTTTTCCACTGTGTTTGCGACATTCCCTAAAACAGATTCGATCAGTGAAGAATTCGTGCTTTCATCTTTATTGCTTGTCACAACTTCTTCTTGGACATCATCTACAAAAGTTAATATTTTTGGAGTATTTGTAACTTCATTTACTTCAATTGTTTCATTTTCATCCATGAGATCGGTATTTTCATCATTGAAATATCCAGTAGTGTGGACATTTTCCAAAATAGACTCGATTAAAGATGAATTTGAACTTTCGTCGTTATTTGATTCAACCTCCCCTAAATCATCGTCAGTAAATATTAGTATTGTCGGTGTATTGGTTATCCCATTAGCTTTAACTTTTTCTTCCTCATCCAAATTTTCGGCATTTTCATTTGTGTTTTCAATAGCATTCAGCACGTTATTAGATGTTCCCATCTCCAACCCATCTTGAAATATGTCCAATACTACGTTATTACTTTCTGATTCCGATCCAATACTTTGCCCGTTACTGATATTCTCTGCCTCACCTTTGTTAGCTATTTCACTTGAATCATTGTAACTGATACTTTCTAAGACTTCGGAGTCACTCCCTTGGTGTAGATCGTTGATACTATTATTGATGTTACTGCTTTGACACGATGGCAATGTAGGAAATTGAACACACAAAGGATCAATAGATTCTTCAGTATTTGAAGATGATGGAGCATTATTAAAATCTTTTTGCAGGCTTGTATCTTTCATATTGGTAGATAAACTGTTAGATTCAGAGGAAGAAGGGAGAGGCCTGGATTCGTCAAATGGTATCATTAATGGCGTAGATACAATATCTGTACTTTGATTGGGTCTACACATGGGTAGATTCGGGTATAATAAGCAAGGATCACCTATATTATTAACAGCCTGATCCAGTTGATTACAAAGAGGAGATCCAGGAAATGGGCAACCAGGTGGACCTGTATTTGATGATTCACTGGCTACGCACATTGGAGCATTGGGGGTTACCACACATGGGTCGATATCGTTTATGGGTGGTCTGTTGGGAGCAACGGTATTATTACGATCACAAAGTGGGTGATTCGGAATTATGCATGGATCAAAAGGTGGTAGAACGACAGTGCTGCTAGAATTGTTGTTCTCTGCACACAAGGGATTGTTTGGAATTAGGCAAGGATTGATAGGGGGCAATGGTGGCCTAACGGGCTGAGTCGTATTCTTTTGACCATCACATAGTGGATTATTTGGAATTATGCAAGGATCAATAGGGGGTAATATTGAATTTTCATTGTTTTCGTCGCACAACGAAGATCCAGGGAATAAACACGCTCCGTCTCCTCCAGGTACAATAATATCGCCATCATCACACCAGAATGCATCAGGGAAGTCACATTCTGAGTTTACTATTGTAGAAATTGAAGGAGGAGCTACAAAATTTAGCATAAATGACTTTAAAGATGCAATTGATGCGTCTTCTATTGCTTTTCCCATCATTGTATTTTCAGCCATACCTCCACCAATTCCTTCAATCGCACCGCTTATTGCACCCGAAATATCAGCCTGCAGCATGTTTACAAATTTTAATTGAATTTCTGGATCAGAAGTATCAATCATTTGGAGCTTCCTGTCTCCTTCTCTTTGTTTTGTCGCTATTAGATGAAAAGGATTCTTCGGATCAGTAACTACCTCTGCCCACTGCTTTGTACTCTCCATTCCAACTGAGAAAGTTAGTAATCCAACCAATCTATCACTCTCATTTATATTCTCTCTATTGAAAAGGCTTTCTTTTTTTTCATTCATGTAGTTAAGAACCTTACTTGGATCGTCAATGTCAACTAATTCGGTTATATCGTATAAATTAAAGATGGCCTCTGCTACATCTGGTTCAAAGTTTTTTGGTAGAATATTTGTTACTTCATCATATTGATCGGGTTTAATTTCCATAGTTCTTCTCACAATACGAGAATTGCAATCAGGATCCTTAGGTTCGCAGGAAATTTTTCTCATTTCGGTTGAAACAGCATGTAAGTATTCCAACGAATTTTGGGGTGGATTAATCTCAAATTTTTGCATCAGGTTTTGAATTATCAAAGTGTGCGCTAAACCAACATGTTCTGGTGATGTTGGAAATATCCGATGACCATTGACTCTTTCAACATTGATTGAGATGAGCAGCACTTGAAAGGCTGCAACTAAAACCTGTCGCATTTCTTTATAGAAATTTTGTTGATATTGACAACATAAAAAATGTGAAGACTTTCACAAAAATGCCTCCTTAGCTTCTGAAGACAGATTTTTCTATATGTGAATCTTGTAAGTAACGTTTCGGACAAACATATTGTTTAGCTCGTGCGCACGAAGAAATTTTGATTATTTAAGGATTTAACGTATGGAACTTATTTAAATGTCCTAAAAGTTCTGCCATTTTTTAAGTGTTATTCTTATTTTTACATAGAGAGATTTCCTGTGAAATTAATTTTGTTAAGACCATTTGTGATTCCCACAAAGAACAAAATGCATCTACAGCTCAACGTCTTGATTTACATTCAAATTACCTGCTGTTGATGCGCTTGAATAAAGATAATACAACTTTAGAGTAAAAAGAGTAACTGCTGTAATAAAGTCGAAATTAAAATGCTCTCCTCTGGCAGAATTAAACTAGATACATTAAAAAAGAAGTTCTGAATATATATTATTGAGTATTATCATGGAGGAATAGGATTCTTTGATGCAATATTCATTTTTGTTCCTGATCTATTTTTCAAGGCCCGTCCAAGATCTCCATATCCCATAGATGCTCTAACTACTACAGCAATTGCATAAATTGCTAATCGCAATGTAAATGTTGCAAAAATGGCGTTGATTGAAGTACATTTTTTGAGTAGAAATAGCTGCATAATGCAAGTCGAAATTCCAATTTGGAACATATATCCAAAATCTCGACTGGCCAACATCGCGCCGTCAACTGAAGTGGCAATTATCCCTTGAGCTACCGATAGAAACACTGCAAATGCATTCTTACGTGCTACTAATTGCACACCCAAATCTTGTGTGAAGATGGATGAGCCAAAAACCAAAACTAGATAAGCTAATCCTCCGACGCCAAACGCAGTACCAGAACATAGAATAGAGATAGATTTTATAGTGGCTAAAATACCATCCCCGTCCTTTTTATCAACCAGAGAGGGTAGTTGGGTCTGGCTCAACTGGCTTAAGGGCTCTGCAAAAAGTAAGAACAAAATCAGAACATTAATACACAACTGAAATCCAGCTAAGTTATTCATCCCCAATGACATGGCCTTTCTTTGCATAGAAATAAAACCAACCATGCGAGTTAAAGTTATTGCGAAAAGAGGGCCTGTAAATTCCAGTAGTCCAAAAAGTTCTTTTTTTGTGGGTATTTTTAGCCTTGGTAAAATTTTTTTTTCCTTTAATGCTTTGAGCATAAATCCGGAACTAACCAATGTAGCTATCGATGTGGCAGCCGCTGCACCCGCACAGCCCCAACGGAGAGGCCATGCACAAAACAAAGTATCACCAAATATATTAATAATTGCTGCCATTCCGATGATTTTTAGTGGAGTAATGGAGTCACGTGTTGCTAGCATAGCAGATAAAGCAACACTTTGAGCCAATGCTGCCCAAGAAACACAACCCCGCCAATAAATATATGATGCTGCTGCAGGTTGCAAGGCTGGATTAACTTTTAAGGAAGAAAGTAGGTTTGGTGCACAAATTGCATACATTACGGAAAGCATAATACCGCTAGCTACTGCCACAGTCAAGGGTGCTGAGAGTGCATCTCTTGCTGCATCAGTATTCTTTACTTCTATGCTAAGAGAATCCTTTTCATTATCCTCAGCTGACGCGGATAAATGTGACTCTGAATCTCCATTAGCATTCATTGTGGGCGTCACGTAGGCACGTGCTACAAGCCCAGTTGTTGCACGGGATAAAAATGAAAATAAGTAAAGTATTTGATCTATACAAAGAGTTGCAGGGGAAAGCGCAGCTAGACCAGCTGTTCCGGCTATTCTACCTACAAATGCGTTGTCGATGTTTGATAAAAGAGGTGAGCTCAAAAAGATTCCTAGTGCTGGAACTGCAAATGTTAGCATTTTTCTTTTCGATGCTGTTGGTGCTGTATTGGATGTGTCATCCTGTTGTTTTGTTGCAATATTTGTGTCACTTGTAGAATCATCATTCGAGCTTAGAGCTTGAAGTGCTGATATTGTGTTTAAGTTTATCGTTTTACTGCAAAATTTTGATATTCTAGGTGGGGCTAGAAACTTGTGTTTATGCGATGCGATAGAAGGGACTCGAGAAGAATGCATGGGTACCTTTGAGATTGAGAATCCAAACGCGCGTCCTATCTTCAATGAGATTAGGAAACATGAAAAAATGAATAGGCATTTCCTGTTACATCCTGGTGAAATGAAAATTGCAATCATGGTGATTTTTTAACATTTTAAGCAAAGAATTGACACGACGCGACAAAACAAAAGGGGATACTTTTTTTCATTTCCCAACAAAAATTTGATGAAAGAAAACTTACGAACGTGGATTGTGTTGTAGTACATGTCGTATGTAGAGATAGCATCACTGTTCAAATCAAGGGAAAAGTGACTAAAATTTCCGAAAGAAATATTCTGTAAAAGCAAGAACGCATCGTGAATACGAATGAAATATCTTTGTCCATTAGATTTGTATATTAATGCTCTAGAATCATGTCAAGTAGATTTTCAAATCTTCATCCAATCGAGTATAAACTCAAGCACAATGAGAGGTTGAGCCTAATAATAAACAAGGAATGCCCTGTCACAAAATTAGAGGCCGTTTAGAAGCTACATTAAGATGCACATGGTGTTACGGTAGCTGCATTTTTGAAACTGAAAATATATCAGTACAAAGCCCATTATATATATTTTGTAATAGAACAACCTTGGTTAAGTTGTACATATTGCGATCTCTCTAGGAATTTGGCAAATCAATATTGACTAAGTAGGTGCTGTTAAAAAATGAAAATAGTATTTGTCCGAGAATTGTTATCGGCTGCATTTTTTAAATATTTTTAGCCACATAAAACACACGAATGGCCTAATAGCAGCAGAACACTTCATACAATTCTATGATTATTCCGTACTTCCGAAAAAGGTTGCTTCATAGGGCACCAAATAATTTCTCTCAACTGCGTTTGTACGGCCTTGAGAGTCATAACGCTTTCTATTCTCTCTCTCTCTTTATAGGAGCGATTGCTTATTGCTAATGAATTATACCACAAAATTATAAGAAAGATTCTATTTTGTATTTGCACTTAGGCTAATTGGGTCATTGAAGTTCGTAAGTTTTTCCAATGTGATGCTTCTTGCTATGAATATAATCGTGAGAATTTATGAAGGAAAGCTATTGCATAGCTATGTCATATTTTTTAGAATCTTTCTCAAACACAACACAAATTGAAAGTTACTTAGAAGCAAGTTTCCGCGGTTTGACAAAATAAGATTTTCCATGGAAGGAAATTATTTAAGTTTCTCTCAAACAAGACAAATTGCGCAAATTAAAAATTCAACTCAAATGGAAGTGTCTTTCGCACAAGAAATTAAGATGAGCGGTGAGGGAACCATGCAAGAAGTTGCATTAAAAAAGGATGGATCTTTCACGTTTCAAAAGTCTGAAGATGTAAAAAGACGGGGTAGTCTTATACACAATGGCAGTGACATACCGAATGACATGCTGAAGAGAGAACTCTCAAAAGAGCATATTCCAGATATACTAAAAGATACAAGTAGAAAAAGATGGTCCGATTCATCAACTGGCTCTGCAGTTGACATCTGGTCTGCGTAAGTCGTTGATCAATACTTTTATCATTGTATCAATAGAATTACTGAACATAACATGATCGCTCGTAACAGGTTTGTGAGAAAAAAGGACGGATGGGATTATAGTGGGAATGAAACTAACAGCTCCTACGATGCAATGAAAGCTTGGATAAACGACGCTTGGAGATCAGTGCAGGTCTCTGCAAATATTGCACGCATGTCACCTCTTATTCTTTTGAGTACTCTCTTTCTTTTTGTATTCTTATTTGTACTTGGTGGATCAATTCTTCTTATTCTCAGAAATAATCATGTGAAAAACCAACGTGATACAGCTACTGATTATGCCAATCTTATGGTAAGCGAAAAATTTAAATATTCAATTGTACATCTCATATTAAATTGACATATTTCCTTCCTTTCTTTATGAAAAGGGCACAAGAATATCAAGAAAACTTGATGATTCAATTTTGCCACTTTTTACCTTATCACAATTTGTTCAAAATTTAGACACGTTCAAACAAGTTCCTTTTGATATAGGCAACCTAGGGGATGAAGGTGCTCGACCACCAGTGAATGGAGGAAAATCCTCATCACATAGAAACATCACTGGTATTTGTGATGACCCGGCTTTGAATGGTACTTTTGTAAGCATAGCCTCAAACATCAAGAAAGATGCGAAACTTGAAGGTATTCTGGTAAATGTCCAATTGGCTCCATCTGCTGTAGTTTGTTTTGCATATCCAGAATATAATACAGAAGACTTTGAAGATGGAAAGTTTCTAGACAATTCAGGTGCTATTGGTCATGATCTTTTAAATGATCCAAATCGAGCATTTATCTCGCAAGCAACAATTCCAGCGTACCCTGAGGTTGTTATAGCAGGCCCACTTACTCTTATACAAAATGGAACTCCTACTGTCAAGGAGGCTTTAATTGCTAGGCGTGCAATTTATATCGATGGTTATAACATAACTCTACCTAATGGGGAATCATATCCTTGCTGGGGGTTTGCAGTTGTATTACTGAACTGGGAAAAACTCAAAAAAGCAAGCGGCATGTTGGAATTAGCACAAGAGCAAGGATTAGAATTTAATTTAACAAGAACTGATCAAAAGTTTGACGAAAACGGGGATCTCTTTAAAAAAGTGAGTGAATGATTGAAAATCCTATTTGTCTAACGAATTCGTAATTGCTAACTACGTTTTGAATTTATGCAAGCAGGTAGTAACAATTGGTGCTTCAGAAAATCCTGATATTTTAAATGAAGATAACAGCGTTTTCGTCGAGCTAAGTACAACAAACAACATGTGGAAAATGACTGTCGGATACAAAAAAGGTTTCGAGCCTGAATGGTTCAATATCGGACTCGGACTGGTTTTGGTACTTGCAAGTTTATTCTGTGCATTATTTACTATGATATTGATCATCAAAAAGAAACATCAAATTTTATTGTACAAGATGATGCCAAAAAAAATTATTAGCAAACTTCAACGAGGACAGACAGTTGTAGAACGATACAATATGGCTACAATATTTTTTTCAGACATAGTTGGTTTTACAACTTTATCAGGTAATATGAGCGCTTTTGATGTGATGACCATGTTAAACGAGCTTTACACAGAGTTTGATAGATTGGTACAAAAACATGAAATCTACAAAGTCGAGACAATCGGCGATGCTTATATTGTTATTGGTGGTGGTCCTGACAATAGCACAGCAACAGAAGGAGCTGAACGTGTTGCACTTTTCGCTCTTGACGTAATGGAATATGTGAAGAAGTACCATACGAAGGGAGGAACTGAGGTTTTTATAAGAGCAGGAATAGGTTCTGGACCTGTTGTAGCTGGAGTTGTGGGTACAACTATGCCTAAATTTACTCTCTTTGGAGACACAGTAAATTTTTCATCAAGAATGGAATCAACGGGTAAAAAGATGAAAATCCAGTGTAATGATATGACTCAACGACTTCTTCAAGATGCTCCTACAAAGATTTTCTCGTTCGAAGAAAGAAGAGATGGAGATGAAGTAGGTGTTTTTGTGAAGGGTAAAGGCCGTGTTCATACCTGGTGGGTTAATGGTGCAAAGCAAAGAAAACGCGATAGTGTTATTGCAAAGGAGACTATGCAGGAATTAGAAGCTTATTTTGATTCTAGTGATCACGTTTAAATAGCTGTTTTTCAAAAGTCACGCCTCAGATAAACTTCTATATATAAATGAAACACTCGTTTTAAAAATTCAATTTCCAGGTTTAGGTATTATAGTCACAACTATACGTTTCTATTGTAGAGATAAATCATACAAGATGCTTAAGAGTAGTGAAAAATTATCGACAGAGCAATTCATAAACCCGAATCTATTCTAAATTAAGGAAAGGAAATTATTTGTTGAATATGATGTTTCATATCATTCCCACACGAATGAAAAAAATAGGTGCAATCACATTTCATAAGAGATTGTAAAACATACATTTTTTTCACTGATGACTTTAATTAGTGAGTGAAGACAATGTTGGTAATAGTAATATTGGTTTTCGTTGTGATTGTTGTATCAAAATTTGTTTCACAAACATGAGATATAAATGATATATCAGATCATTTGGATACATGCAAATGAATTATATCACAGAATCAAGGTGTCAGATATGAATCGGCAACGATTTGATTGGGCCTGTGAATGACCTCGAAGTCAATTGATTTCAAGCAATAAGGACAACAATCACCTTGTTTCACTCATCACTTAGTTTGTTTAGATAAAAATAAACTATGTCAGCTCAACTAAGCACACTAAAACTGATTTTGAGAAAAACTTATTCTTATGATTATGTGCGGATCCTGACACAGTGATCATGGCAGTCGCCCCAATCACAGGAAAAATGAAGTTTTATCAAAGCATGTCCAATCTTGGAGTGACCCGTTGCCGCAAAGAAAACATAATTGTGGACATGGAGGGATTTGAACCTTCAGGAACCCCCATCAAGTTCGACATGGTCATGATTAAGATTATTGTGGATATGAAAGTTCCCACGAATGAGGATCTTGTTACATCTACTGATGCAGTTTCTGTAGGAAGACTAAAGGAAGATGAGTTCAGTTCCTTCAAACATGCTATTTTGACAGTTTTGCCCCCTATTTTAGTGGCGCCATTCGGAACAGCAACCATCTTCTCACATCAAATATTGATAATGAATTAATACGATTACGGCGTGACTTTAGTGGTGAAAAAGCTGACCTGAAAAGTTGGAATATAAAAAAGAGATATGCACAAAAAGTTGATTGGGAAACATTAGATAAGAATATGAATAAGTGGAATAAAAATACTTATGAAGGAGCTGTCATATGCTTACATAGATGGTAGGATACGATGAAAAGAAAGAAAAGATGGAAACAGGTCCAAAGTGGAATATGCACACTCTGTGAGGAAAAAATAGAGTCTTGTGATCATGTCCTTCAGTGTAAAGCGACTCAGTGGAATATTCAATTAGCTCCAACCAAAATAAAAGTGCTTTCACAAGATAATGACCAGCAGTAAATTTTCAGCATATGCATGATATTATGAGGATTCTGTTGAAGTTATCAATCGGTAGCTTCTATCGGACTTAATCTTCTAGCTAAACTAACTGAAACAATTGTATTGAGCAATAACTGTATTACAATATTCCTTATCTTAATAGAATGAGATCATCCTATCTCATTCTGTCATAATTATTATTCCTATCGTATATTTCTACGTACGGCTTCCACGTATGACATAGCTCTTTGCGTATTCTCTAGCTCATTTCTCTCGTTCACACTCTTGACGCCATCGCTAAACGAAACTCTCCTTTCTCTATTTCCAACACGCTCCTTGCGATTAGTCATGAGTATCACTTTTGGTTTGTTCTTTTTGTCACATTCATTTAATTTCATCGAATTTTCATTATTGACTAACCCTGCGACTTCCATTTCCTTATTTATTTCATACTTTACCATCAGATCCTCATCGTATGACCCGGCTCCCATCACCACGTCTCTCATTCGCCTAAAAAGGTTCCCTTGAAGAGGCTTAGTGAAGAAATCCCCCAACATGAGTTCGGTCCTGCAATAAACTACATCAATTCCGAGTTCTCGGAGTTTATCGGTTGTCCAGAAAATTCGCAAATTAAGATTACGGGACTGTTTCCCACAAGATTTCTTTCCGTTTTTCAACATGCCAATCATACTCTGATTATCCTGATGTAGCAATTTTCGTTTAACATCATATCCCCGGTGTCCCATGAAGTATACTAACCATATTGGATATGGTAAGTAGTCACTGTTTCCAATGAGCTCTGTCTCCGTTGAGCTCTTGGAATTCAAATTCTGTTTGTTTGATCTACAATGCACCACACCCAGGCCAAATCTAACACATCCTCCCGTTTGTCCTCTCATATCTCGATGGGTCCCATGAGCTGCATCGATGAATATATGCATATCATCGAAATCCTCGATTGAAATAATTCTGGCAATTTTTAGAGTCCCAGAAACATATTGCAGCATTCTGCGTAACTTTCCCTAGTCCTGTTCCGTTGGGCATCTCACTCTGGTACACAGGAAGCCAATTACCAATTGAAGGTCTAATCTGGTACGTTTGCATATGTGCAGCATCTTTTGTGCCACGTGATGAAATATCTGTTTCCTTCTTTCATCTAATTTCTTTGAACTTTCATCTACTTCCATTAATACTTTTGTTGCCGGGGTTTTGCTGATGTATTTATGGCTCCACCAAATGACACAATACATTCCTTCAGATAACTCACCATCATTAATTCAACTTTTCCATTTCCAATTTTGAAATCCATTCCCAGATAGGTATGTGATTGTCCTCGTGTTGTATTCATACTTCCAAATTTTTGTTCTAACATATTGATGACATTTGTGACTACCTCTGGATCCTTTTGCGATATTTTGAGGTCATCAACATACCAACATATGGTTAGTTGATGACCCTTTACCATCTTGTTCTCAACACATTAGTCATAAGGGTTTATAAAAAAGCCTTCTTCCTTTAGTGTTCCTGCGAATAATTCATACCAGAATAACGCGGCAGTCAGAGTGCCATACATCGCTTTGAGGAGCTGCATGTAGATAACTTTTGTTCCTCCTTTCTCAATGACCACAAAAGGTGAGTATTTTTCATAATTGACTCGTAATGATGCTTCTACTGCTGGTCCTCTCATTTTTATTATCACATAATCTCTTTGTTTTGCCTTTAAAAATGCACCTGCAATATCCGACACTCCAACATCTCTATCCTCCTTTGCATCGATAACTAGTGTACAGAAAAATCCATCAATGGTAAGTGCATATGATGAGATTTGCACTTTTTCATAACTTCCTTGCTGACCACGTCCGTCAACTACTGTCCTTCCTTTGATTTTTCCACTTCTCTTTTCTTGTACTAAATCAATTACACTCAATGCACTTATCCTTTCTTCCTTTGTCAATGAGTTCCACATTCGTGGAATGAATACTGCCAGGTTATCAAGTTGGGCGTATTCTTTTGCCATCGCTTCCATGGCGCGTTCTCCATACATCCGAATTCCTTTGGCGGCACTCATTTGTTGAGCGAAACAGTGTCCCACCATACATTTCTGCAACATCACTTTGTCAATTACCTTACCCTCCTGCAGCCGTTGTCCCAATACTGACACCACCTGCATATATTGCTCCTTGTTCATTGGGGTGAACAGCCCTCCTGCCGCGACTTCATTTTCATACTGGAGGTAGTTATAATGTTCTTTGTTGAATCTCTGATCCTTGATTGAATTTATTTGTTTCCTTAGCCTATACTTAATTCGGTTTCTATGATTCTCACTTCCTTCAATATGTTGCATTAGGTCATTTCCCATCAGCACATCTTCGCTCCTTTCTTCTTCATTTTCAATGTTGCTCATATCATTTATTTCTGCGCTCCTTTCTTCTCCTGTATCTGAATTCGTCGTAATGGTACTCTCATCGTTTGGGTTCTCTGCGCTTCTTTCTTCCTTTTCATTATCTTTGTTTGCTGCTTCTTCTACATCTTTGTTCTTTGCCATTTCTTCATCTTCGGGCACATTGGAATCGAATATCTCATTGAATGTAGGTTGTTCTTGTTCTTCATTATTTCTTTCATTTGTTGCTTCTTCTTCGTTGGCATCTTCAATCTCGGTCTCATTTATATTCTCATTCTCTTCCTCTGATTGATCGTCTTCATTTTCACTTCTCTGTGAATCGTTCTCAGTATCGAAACTACTGCATTTTCGTCGGGTTCTTCTTCATGTACGTTGGCTTCTTCTGCTTCTTGTGCATTAATTTCTGCGTTCTCATTAAATTCATCTATCTCATTGTTCTCATCATACTCTGCATTTGCAACATTCGCTCCTTCTATTCCGATGTGGTCAATTGGGTGTCCTGGAGACGATTCAAAGAGTGTGGAGTCATACATGGACTTGAATGCCTTTCGCTCTTTGCTGAGGGTGTGAACTCGTTCGATGGTATCGTCGGTGAGGTTGCAAGGGGTCCAAGAGTATCTGAGTAGCTTGTCACCGCTATGCAAAGACATGAAGGACCATCCGCCATGCAGGTTTGCTGGACATAAAGCAATTGCGCCCGTGCTAGGAGGTGAGAGATTGTTTGTTTTGGTTTCTTGTGAATGTACTTGAACATATTCACCAAATTCTAACTTAAACTCTTTTGCTGATATTGATGGCACTCCTGTGATAATCGTTCGTGGGCTGAATTCTTGGCTGACTCCATTCTGACTTGGGAATGAGTTTAACATGGAGACCACTAGGTGAACGACTGCCTTCAACATGATGCGTGGGTAGTATTCGTAAGGTAAGCCAAACACAATGGTTATGATCCGATCTTTAACTGTTCTCACTGACTGTTCAACTTCTGGGGCGTGCTCACCAGCTGCAGCTAGTTCCAAGAAAGTTGGGAGGATTCCATCACGAATGGAAGCAAACTCCAAGTCGGCAAGGACATAATCGATGGTAAGTCCTCTTGCAAAATACATATCCATTGCATTTTGTACACACATTAACATTTGTTTGTATGACCTATCTCGCATTTCCTGCACCGTTCGAAATTGGATACGTCTGGAGATTGTGTGACAGAAAGGAATTCCTTGAATAAACACTATATCAACACTTAATACAATGTTGGTATGCCACCTTTTGATTGCCTCTGGGAGCAGAATTAGGTTTTGGAGTGTAACTGGTAATGGTGCTTTTCTTGCTGTTTTGCCTTTAACAATAGCCGTATCAACTCCATAAATATAAATTGCTCGCTTTAAATCATCAATTGTAACATCACATTGTCTGATTTTATTGTTACGAACTAACTGTAGTAGATGTGCCATGGGAAGTCGACCTAAACGTCGATACAAACTCAATGCTTCTTTTGCTTTACGTATTTCATGTTTTGTAAACTCCTTTTCAAGTTGACCAACAGTATTTAGAAACAAATAATGACAATTGCATTTATTAGCATTATCGTTACTAGATCCCACGTGAGTCAAAGCATGTTGAAGTACCTTATTGACAGGTTTCGCCTCATATACATATAGACCCATCGTGTGTTCGAAGAATTTCATTTCTTTTTCGTTTCGCTTATGCACGATGATGACGGGTGATTTGTCATCAGGTCCTGTGTCCATAGTAATCTTGAATCGCTTACGGACATTTGCAAACGATAAGATATTTGCTAGTGACTTATCACTGTACCAGACAGTGCCATAGCCATCTACATCTCCTACTGTGTTCGTCTGTAGCTGCCCTCCATTAGAGTGTAGCACCAAACCGGGTCCATTGTGCGCGCGCACATTCCTAAGTAGGTCCTTGTTGTTGAAAATGTCGCAGTTACTCTGAGTATCTAGGAGTACCCAGTTCCTGTTAAGACCTTCGTAGCGATTCAATGCCTGGAATAACGCGTAAGAGAACTGTAGGAACCCAAATCCCACGGCTTCGTCATTAACTTCATCCGTAGATTCTTCACGATTCGTAGTATCTTCACTAGGGTTGGATGGACTATCACCTGATTGGTGGAGAGCTACAGGACATTTGTTGGAGTAGTGTCCAAAAGATTTGCAACGCCAACATTGGATGTGATCATGAACATTTCCATCCGTTCCGGCCACAGGATCTCCTTGTGGTGCATCCTTCTTGTCACTGCTCGACCTCTGCACGAATCCGAGGCCATGTTGACGTGGAGCCCTTGGATTACTACCTCCCTTGTGCTGCCTATAGTTTTCCATTAACTGGAATGCTTCGGTGACATTGTCTGGAAAATGATCCATACCTTTTAGAAAATCATTTTCAAGGTCTACGATCATGTTTCCGTATACTTCTTGCCTCCCTCCAAACATAAATGCAATCGCCAAGAACTTCTCTCTACCTTTCTCGACATACTCTGTTCTCAAATCGGGATCCATTGTTGCATCATCAAAATCATGCCCATCATTCTCCATCAGGGCCTTGATGAATACTGTCTGATCACCGAAAGTTCCTCCATATCGTTCTATACTTTCAACCATCGTCTGAAAAACTTGTCGATATTTACTCAAAGATTGACGTTCAGCCTGGCGATAGGAGAAAAAGTACTTCATCTGTTTGAACAAGGTAACATACGGGCACCTTTGGTGTTCATACCTCATCATGATTTGCTGGATTGCCTGCAGTAGACTGTAACAACTTCCTTCATCACGCCAGGTATCAATGTCCTGAAGGCTCATGAGCTTGGTGATCATTGCTAATGAACATTGGCCCCAGATCACAGCGTAGAGAGCCCTCATGGATCGTTCGAGCGCCTTCCTGTCCTTCACCCACTGTTTGAGTTCTTCCTTATAAATGTCCATCTCGACTTCATCGTAGTCAACTGCATTCTCATCGGGTTTGCCGGGGTGGTCTACACTCGGCATTTGAATGTTGCTTATATTGAACAGCACCCTCATGTCCACGTTGTATGTTTTGTTAACATATCTCTCAATTGTCTCCATCGTCTCCTTGGACTGGGTCGGATCTCGCGACTCTTCTTGTAGTTGGAACACATGCCCTGAAAGGCTTGGTGTTTCACCCTTGAATGACGAGTTGGGACGATAGTTTCAATCCACATTGCATCTTCCTCGACCTGTGTTGCGGTTGTTGCGATAACCCCTACCACCATTACCTTAGTTCCTGTTGGTTACTCCTGCCACCGCTGGTGTTGCTTGACTGCTGTTGATGTTTGTATTCATTTCTACAATTTGTGCTTTGAATATGTGCTTTTTGGTGTATCAATATCTTTCTGTGGTTGCTATTCAATCCTGTTTATCTTCTTAAATTCAATGGTTGCGGTTTCTTGATAATTTGAATTTGATGGTTGTGGTTGCCTTATAACTTTTCTTCTATCTATTTGCAGTTGAAACCTACTTGGAACCTACTTGTAACCACCTAAGTCTTTCAAAATCAATAAATGTACGTCTGGGCTTCTTAGTATACCCTACGGTTTCACTGGAAATTATCTTGCGGGGCAAATGACGGATTTTGAAATTTCTTTCTTCTTCTTCTTGATGAAATTGTCTCTGGCAAATTTGCCGTTCCTATCGGACTCTGATTTCGTCAAATGTGATATATTGTGACTTCAGTTTCTATTTCGGTTTTCTTTTATTTCGTCACTTACTGATGATTCATTTAACGATTTATATTGCCGCCGCCACAATATGATCACTTTGGATCGTGATTCCTTATTCAGTCTTCAGTGGTTCGTTCTCTTATTCCCAAACTCCTATCAAACTTTTCTCACAATTCAGAATTTTCTATTAAGATAATGTTGAAGTTATCAATCGGTAGCTTATATCGGACTTAATCTTCTAGCTAAACTAACTGAAACAATTGTATTGAGCAATAACTGTATTACAATATTCCTTATCTTAATAGAATGAGATCATCCTATCTCATTCTGTCATAATTATTATTCCTATCGTATATTTCTACGTACGGCTTCCACGTATGAAATAGTTCTTTGCGTATTCTCTAGCTCATTTCTCTCGTTCACACTCTTGACGCAATCGCTAAACGAAACTCTCCTTTCTCTATTTCCAACAGATTCATTTCAATGCTTTCGACTCAGATCAAAGTACTATTAAAATGTATTTGCATTTTAGGAAAAAAATCGTCAAATGGGAAAGAACAAAATAAGAATGAATTGATTCTAATCTGTGCTGTTTCCATTTATCCCTTCGCCAAATATTGCAGCAGTTTTCTTCTTGAAAAATAATGAGGAAGAATTTGCTGCTAAACCCAGTCTAATGATCACTATTTAAGTTGAATCTTAATCGCATATTTTCTTAACTTTTTATTCCTGATCTTTAGTGCCATGGGAGCATATGAAATAGTTTAGTCACGAATCAAAAATTCAATTAAAAGATTACAAAGCTTATCATATGAATACGATTAAAATCTTCTTAAGTTAGCAGAAAATCAATATTCATATTGATTTGAATTTCTCGATGAGTTATGATAATCATAGTCACCTTGTTGATAACGGGAATTGTGTTCTTGTGACCGATAGTGGTCGCGATTGTGTTGCATATCATACTGTCTCTCCCTATTTGGAGCTTGGGTTTCATGAACATTTTCTCCATGAGACCAAGACTCTTGATTGCGATACTGATTGTCTTGCGTGTATTGATGTTCTTGCCAAGGTGGGTAAGATGAATGAGATTGACGCGATTGAGATTGCCAACCTTCATTTTGAGGAGCCCATTGTTGGTTATAATGATGCCAGTTGGCAGAGTTATTGTATTGCTCATTGTTATGATCAGTACTTTGCATCGGTGGAGATGATTGATTATACATCGCATTGTAAAAGTTCCCATATTGATCTTGAGGTGGCGGGGGTGGGTATGACATACCATGATAATATGGATGACGTGAATTATGATGTTGTATTCCGTAGGAAGGATGAGGATGGGACGCATAGTATTGGTAATAAGGTTGACCCATGTATCCATCTCTTGCGACATGACCACTGAGGGAAGGATCAACATTACCATGTCGACCGGTAAGTGAGTCATTTGGTACTCTGCTTCGAACTTGTGACTCCGCGTTAAAAGCTAGAGCTTTTTCCTCGTCAAGGTCTAACCACTGAATACGTTATAATATACGATATTAAAAAAATTGTCCAGGATCGTTTATCATTCGAATAAATTGCATGTGCTTACCTGAATAGAATAAAATGAATGCGAAATCTGTACAAAGAATGCTCTTGATTTATCAATGTCCTTCATATCAAATTGACTTATATCACACTCAGGTGTTCCTTCTTGACAGTTATCATTTTTCATCTTTTTAGTCAAATGATTATTCTCAGGCACTACTAGATTCGTGTCTTTCTTAGAAGAATCATCTTCTTGTTTGGCATCCTTGTTTTGCAGTTTTTCATCTAGTAAATCTAATTCACCTTCTCTGACTGATTTTTCCTCTGCTTCATAGTTTGTATCCATCTCCGAATGTGACTTCCCAGTAACTCTTGAGAGTTCAACATATACAGTGCTCCATGGCAAATGCCTATGCGGATTATCACCTCCTCTACACGATGAACCTGTATAGTTTTTGTTCTTGCAATCTAAACACATCGGCATCTTGTTTAATATCTTGAAGTTATCTTTGAATTCATATGGTTTCCAGCCAACATTTCGTGCAGCAAACGAGCCTTGCTTGAGCATATTATTATCGTCTATACATGATGAATCTAAATTGATGCAAATGTACACAGTGTTCCAAGGTGGACTGATATGTTTTTTCCTCATTCGACATAAGTCGCGTGTCTTAAAATGACCTTTGCACTTTGCGCAAACAGGTAGTCGACGATTTGGAAATGTTATGTAGACTTCTTCCTCGAAACCAGGAATATTCAAAACTATTGTGTTCCCTTTGGTAGACTTGTGACCTTCATCTGTTGCCCTTTTCGCATTATTCATGATACTTTCAGATCTTCATGAGATGCACCTAAAGGTGGGTATCGTTGGGAGCTTATTTTCATTAAATATGTTGCTTCGTTTTCAACAAAACAACTTCCGTACGTGTAGATACCTATGCAGCAGCATATAATACTTAAGATTCCGATAGCTTATCTTTTTCAAAAAAAATACAAAAAGAAATTTCAATAAACTCCGTAGGGAATCCTCTTCATAATAGTAACCAATCTAATGGTTTAAGGTAAAATATATTACCTCTGTATCTTTGTATGATGATGTTGGGCATGTATTTTTGTTTTCAACGTGATTTCATAAAATGAGACCACATCTAAGTAGGGATAACTACTATATAATTTAGCTAATGCTAACATCATAGGAGAACACCGTTCATATTTCAGAAACAAACAAGCAGGCAAGCAAATGCTTCATATATTATACGCGTATATAAAACATTATATCGGAAAAAAATAGAGAAATACTTAAGCAGGTCGTTAGATAAATGAAATTAAAGGAATAATTCATTCCTAATAAATAAGATCCACATAGTGTAGATTGCATCTTTGTCTCTTTTGTTTAGCAGGCGTACGTTTTAAATTATTGTAAAAGCTTCTTGTATAAAATCTGTGCCATATTTTCAAAAAAATATTGAAATATTTTCTTGAAACATAGGAGTCTTCTTTGAAGATAAATGTTCCTCAATTATATACATCTAAATCATGATGATATTAAAGAATTAGGTATAGTATATGTCAGTCTCTAGTAGAGGTTAAGACGATATGAGCATGAATATGTGAGTATTTTTCTGCTCATAATTTACAAGATAACGATAAAACCAGAAAAATCTCTACTTGTAGGTGATACAATGTCTGGTTCTCACTTTATTTCAACACACTGAATATATTGCCAGGAATCGAATCAATCTAAGTGAAGATCATCTCTATAGATCCTGCTTTTTGACACTCTAAAATTATTATCGCAAACCAAAAATTGTACAATTGACGAACGATCTGCTTATCATCTTGGATGTAGGGTATACTTTAAAAGACAGAAAGAAATCAGAAGCATCCTTTACCTTTTTCAAATATTTCTTTTACTTTCTGCTACTGTAATTTTGAATTGTTATAGCCCCCGTTCAATTCCAAAAAAGAACTAAATGAAACGTAAAGGCAAGGAATTCAACCAAATTATATTAAAATGTTCTTTACCCTATTGCTATCTTGCTTTAAATTTCAATCCAAAAGACGGATCCATATCAATGTTTATCAATTTTTACCGCCAAGATTTTAAATGGATTGAAAAGTGGATAGAATCTTTATTTTCTGTAGGGGAAACCACCTCTTCATAACTACTATCAAATGTTAGATTTTTGAATGAAGATTGAATACGTCCTTTTCTGCTGTAAATATGGTACGAACTTTTAGATACGGTAAACTTTGGATTAAAATTATGAATCTACTTTATTCGTATCTTTTT
>Ga0209092_10000115_pt1 | contig 70939 bp, 56 predicted proteins | sample FraStrMetagenome_FD_187446 | JGI IMG/M metagenome (GOLD analysis project Ga0209092, IMG submission 187446) | Marine eukaryotic phytoplankton communities from Arctic Ocean - Fram Strait ARC3M Metagenome (SPAdes) (version 2) | ecosystem: Environmental > Aquatic > Marine > Oceanic | place: Fram... | reverse complement strand
TCAAGTGTTTTTTTAAAGAAAATACATAAAAACTTATAAGTGGGTTAGCGTAGTCCTGCTAACTCACGAATTCTGTCATAATCGTCGTTTATTTCGTCTTCCATTTGCTGTGGCTGTGTGCGCATTTCCCACTCTTCAAACTTTGCAGTTACTTGTTCAATAAACTGCTTTGCAGGTTCAATATACTCTTCGCCATAGTCTTTTTCAACCATAGTTAGCACTGCTGTTTCGCCTTTTGGAAATGCTCCATTTTCTCTATCAAAGTATGATAGGATGAACTCGCCTAATGGAGTCTTTTGTTCTTTTTCTTCGTGACCATCATCTTTACTAATTGAGCCGTCTTTATCGATCTTAACATCCATAGTGTTATCGTCATCTTTAAGATTCAATGAATTAATTAGTTCCATTACTGGATACAATGTGTTTACAATTTGATTGCCAAAACGTCCGTTGCTACCTGAGCCTGGCTTAGTTTCTAATTTCTTAGCTTCACCACGTAGTTGCATCATGTTGTCAATAATTTCTTTAGCGTTTTTATCCATGTCTCTAAAGTCGTTGGTTTTACCTTGTAGCCATGTGTATACGTCCCATGTATCACTTACATATGCGTTTGCTAAGTTGCCTTGATCGTCATCTTGACCACGTTCGATCTTTTTGCCTTTGCCACGTAATACACCTAATAAATCAACTGCGTCTTCTGCACTATTGATGTATGCTTCGTCTACATTGTCTTCGCTTGTATCACACTCACAAGGTGCGCAACCGCAATCGTCACAATCTTTACCTTCAGCAAACTGGCCCATCATTTCTTCAAAGCCTTGCTCTAGTTCTGCTTCTTCTGGTACGCATTTGTTTACACGCTTGCCTTTGTTCTTTCCAGTACCTTTTTGTGTACCAGCTTTTTTGTAACCATCCCAGCACTTGTCTGGTCCTGCTACTTCATCTAGTTCATCTGGTCCTAGTGATTTTGCTTTGCTTGCTTCACTTACTAGGTTATAAATGTATGGAAATACATCTGCTAGTTCTTCGTTAAACTGTTTAATAGTTAATTGGTCAATCCAATTCTCTGCAACGTCTGTAGGTACATCTTCCATCATTGGCGATTCAAATGCTGCAAATGTTTCTGCATAGTATGCTGGCTTTTGAAGTGATCCGATTGTTTTCTTAACTGTAGCAATACGCTCTTTAACAACATCTACATACCCTGCGAGACTTTCTGCCATTACAGCTGAACGACCCATGTAGTTTTTAAACTTGCGTAATTTTGCCATTTCTTCTGATAAGCCTACAATATGCTTACCAAATTCATCATATGTGTTTCCACCTTCAGCAACGTGTCTTGCCATTGCTCTAGCACCACTTAGGTGTTTGAATGGATAACGGAATCTTTCGCCATCAGCACTTTCAATATAAATTTTACCAATTTTTTGTGTACGTCCTGTTGCACTTTCTTGGTTAATACCTTCTGTGTGTTTAATTACAATACGTGCTTCGCCTACTTTTTGATAGCTAATACGGCTAGTACCGTACAGTTTTGATTCTGTCATTTGTCCGTCCTCAGGGTTCTTTGCTAGGAATTTATAATCTCTTTTTGTTAAATTTGACTTTGTAATATCTCTTACACTATAGTTTAGCATACGCTTTTTACTGAATATACGTAGTTCTTTTAGAAATTCGTACCACGCATCTTTGGTCATATCGTCTTGACCTTCTATAAAGTCTTTACTGTATATAACAGTCAAACCTTCGTCTTCGTCTAAACTTACGCTTACTTTACCAAGACCATTGTAGTCAAAATCAAAGAAACGAGCTTGCATAGGATCATTAGTAACTTCTCCAGACTCGTTACCGATTGTAACTTCCGGAAATCTTCCTCTAATCTTATTGAATAGGTCGTCGCTTATTGTGTCAAATTCTTGCATATTGTATTTATCTACCTAGTTAAAAGTTTGTGCTAATGAAAATTGGCATTGGGGCTTCATAGTCTTCCATATCTTCTGCTTGTGTAAATGTATTATATACTCTTGGATCCCAATCTTTGAGTACAGCCATCATTCTTAATGCTAATAGTGTAGCACTTACTAAATCATCTGTCATACCAGACTTAGCTTGGAAACTGCTGCCAGTTGCAACATAACCTTTAAGTTCACTTATTAGTGGTTTAGACTTAACTAACATCTTGTCATTTTCTATCATAGTCTTTAATCGACTACACGCTGTAATCTTAGTACCATGTGTTGTATTAAATCCCTTGCGAAACTTTCGTACATGTCCTTTACGCATAGGTTCACTAACAAACAACCCAGGAATGTTTTCTTCTCCAAAATCATTAATAACAATAAGACACGCTTCGCCAATTCCGTTGTTTTCTACACTCCAGTATATACCGTTTGTGTTTCCTGTACATTGTTCTATGTATTTGCATATGTCTGCAAGCACTCTAACTTGTCCTGGTATAGCAGTTTGATTGTGCTGCCATTCTGCAACTTGTTCATAGCTAGGCAATTCAAATACTTGTATAGCAGCATTATCTCCGCCTGTACCCATACTAGGATCAAGTGCAATTGCATATGTATATTGGTTAGTTGGTTTCTTATACCAGCGTGTTTGTCCCATGTTTAGCAAAGGTGAGTTACCTTCCATTACACTAAGTTTTAAACTATTAATTAATGTTTCATCAAATACTAAGAATTCGCAACCATATTCACGTCTAAACTTTTCTTCTCCAATGCGACCAATTTCTTCTTCTTTCCACTTGTCATCTCTATCAGGATGTTCGTGCCACTCAGCAACATAACTGTGGAAGCCGTTAGTGCCTAATTCTTGTTCATTGCCGTGCGAGTCAAACTTGTCTTCTGCTTGTTTCCAAATAGTAGCAAATGTATCTTCATCTGAGTTTGGTGTGCTTGTAATAATAGCACGGCCACCTGTTGCTAGTGTAGGTGATATTGAAGTCCAAAACTCTTCTGCAATGTTAGGCATAACAAATGCAAACTCGTCACAGTATAGTAACGAAATACTCATACCACGTCCTGTGTTGCCCGTTGTAGTTTGTGCTACAATACGTGATCCATTTTCAAATTCAATTGATTGTTTATTATAACTTACAACACCTGCTCTAATATGATCAGGACAACTTTCATATACAAAACGTATGCGTGACATAATCTCTTGCGCACCTGTATATTTGTGTGCTGCTACAAGAATAGTTTGATCAGGTTTAAACATTGCGTACCATGCTAGATAGATACTAGCACATGTAGTTTTACCTGTTTGTCTAGGCATCATATTAATGTTAAAGCGGAAGTTGTGATAACTGTGCATCAAACTTAACTGATACTCGTAAGGATCAAACAACAATTTGCCTTTTACAGGATGCTGAATAAATGCAAATGATCTTGCAAAGTGTAAGTATCCTTCGTCAGGATCCATGCACTTCAGCAGTTCTTCAACTTGCTCGTTGGTATAAGTTTCTTGTTTATTGGCTTTCTTAATTAAGACGCCGTCGAGTGATGCTGCCATACTGTATTTACCCTATTAAATCATCATAATAACCAGTATCGAACCTAAGGTCAAATAGCCTACGTCTATCTTGCTGTATTAAAATATGTGTAGGAGCAGCATATTCTCCATATCTAGGTTCACTCCATAGCCATTCGTATTCTAAACTAACATCTAGTTTACTACAAAGTTTTTTGAGACGTCTGCGATTATAATTAGGAACAATATATACGATAGCTTGATTATTGCCTAGATGTTCCCATTTGCCTGTCCATTGAGTAATTTTAATTTCACTCTTTTTCCATGCTGCTGCGCTCCAAGGACACACTGGTTTTATGTGATCAAAATATGCTTCCCAATCAATGTCGTCTTTTTTCATACAACTATTTACTCAAGAAAATAGGCTCCGAAGAGCCTATTTGGTCCGTTCATTCCATCAGTAGGAATTATTATTTTTTCTTGCCGCGTCCTCGACCAGCCATTAGCTTGCCGCGTCCTTCAGTAGTTTTTTTATCTTTAAGTGCTTTTTTCATTGGCTCTTTTTTATCGCCATCTTTGTCAACATCTAAAAAGTCAGGCTTTGCTTTCTTTTCAGTTAATGCTGCGTACAATGCTGCTTTAATGTTTTCAACAGCCATTGGGTTGTCGCCATCTTGTGTAGCAGGGTATGCTTTCTTCTTGCGGTTCAAATCATTACCATCTGGAATAGCATCGCTCATGTCACCGTATTGTGGGTCCGGTTCATTAGCATAGTCTCCAGCTTCATCAACATCAATATCTGAACTGCTTGACATGCCTGCAAGTCTAGCAAGCTCATCTTGGCTATCCATATTCTTGCCTTTTACTTTAATAGTATAAGTTCCTTCGTCGGACATATCTTCAGTTTCAGCTTCATTCATTAAATTCCACTGCTCTTCGCATTCTGCTCTATCCATGCCTTGTGCCATATACTTTTCGCAAAAGTCTTCTTTGTCCATGCTTTCAGCATCGTCCATCATTGCATTTTTAGCAGCGCCTTCTTCTACTTCGTCATCACTATCTGGATCTGGTTCCATTCCTGGTTGTGTATTTTCCATTTCTGGCTCATCCATCATTGCTGACAAACGTTCCATATCCATACGTGGTGAAAGCATTTTAGGTCCAACTTCTTCTGCGCCGCCTAGACCTGCATTTTTCATCATGTCTAGCAAATCAGCTACATGTTCTTTACCACTTGCATTCATGTTAACATTTACAGTTACAGGGTTACCTTTGTCCATCTCTGGAGCCATTGCTGGTGGAGCCATTCCCATAGGACCTTCTCCAATTCCACATTCTTCGATGTGATCCATTGATTCAATTAATTTCTTCATATTCATTTTATCAGCCTCCCACAACTGCTTTAGTATTTTCTACATCGCCGATATCTGATGACTCTCCAACTGGAGCACCTTCCGCACCACTGTGTTCATTTTCTTTGCGATCTTTTTCTAATTCTTGTAATAGACTCATTACTCTGTTACCAGCTACTGAATCTTGTGCGCTTTCCCCGCCCATGTCTTCTGTAGTTAACTTAGTATCATACGGAGCATCGTCTTTCATTTCTTGATACTCTTCTCTAGGATCATTTGCATTGCGTACAATAATATGTGCTTGATCACAACCACAGCAACGTGCAACGTATTCTTGTAGCACTTGACTAGTACTAGGATATTCTAATTCTGTTTCAAAATAAGTAACTTCCATATTCTGTAACTGTGGAAAGTCTAATGGTCGTTCTTGTATTGGAGTCTTCTTGCCCGGAGTCATGTTTAATACTTTAAACTTTCTCAAACAAGTTTCCATGGAGTCTTCAAAACCTTCTGGTAAAGGCCCGGCTACACCAATTTTAAATTCGTAAGTCTTTTTTGACTCGTTTAGTAATGTTTTAAATGATCTCATTGCGCATTGATCCTGTTTCTATATTATTATTTATCATTATCTAAGCCTTTAAGCCTCTCCAATAGGCTATTCCTATCAGTAACTACGTATCCTGCACCATTAACCATGTCTCCGTCGCCTGGGCCTGTACTGTCTTTATCCATTTTTTCTTTTTTAAGTTGCAGCTCAATCATCTTTAGTTTTTTATCTAATTTTGCAACTTTAGCATCTAAGCTAGTTTTAAGCATTCCGCCAGCAGTTTCAAATACTCTACCACTATAACGACTTTCAACATTCATGCCCAAATCCATAAGATCATCGTATGCTTGCATGGCTTTATCAGCAACTTCATTTAGTTCCTTATCAGCCATATCGCCTAAGCCTTTTACAGCTGGTAATGCTGAAGATATTTTATCAAATTCTTCAATATCACGAAATGTTTCTGCTTGAGTAATTTCGTACTTAGACTGTTGTTCTTCTTGAGCTTCTGCTTGTTCTATTATTTCTTTAGAATCAGGTAAGTTCAATAAGTCTTCTAATTTTTTGGTCATTAATCCATTCCATTATATGCTACTATTATTTATCTTCTGCGACCTGTATGGAAAATATCATCTTCAGTAACAATACGGAATAATATACCTTTTTGTTTGCACCAAGCTCTAGCTGCTTCCCACTTGGCTTGATTAACTACATAATGTGCTTGGTTATGTTTGCTTTTGCCTAACCTTTCTCGCATTGCTTGATTAGCAGGTTTAACTTCAATTAGTTCTACACGTTTTTTAGTACTTTTATCTGCATATGCAATAAAGAAGTCAGGTACATATATAGTTTGCTTACCAGTTAATGGATTTCGATAAGGTATACGTACAGCTTCGCTTGCCCATTGTTCTATTGCTGGATGTTCGTCACAAAACTTCATAAAAGTAAATTCCCATCCGCTGCGATATGTAGGTGTTTTGTTTCCTATATATTTTTGTGGATTTTTTAGATTGAATTTACCTTGCGCAAAACGACCCATATCATATTACAACGTTTCTTTGATCAAATAGTTGTGAGTTAGATATGTCTTCACGAAATCCTAATACGCTAGTTTTAGATCTGTTAAAATTAAGTATTTGAGCGACAATTAAACTTAGTTGCACATCTGTTACACCTTTTAATGTATCTAAAAGTTGTTGCACATTTAATTCGTCTATTTTGGCTTGCTGTAATAATACACTTGCTGTATTAATAGCAGATACTTTGCCGAATCCTCTTTTTAAGAAATAACCAATAACTGCATCAACTTCACTTGCGTTATAGCTAATCTCTATATCATAAAAATTATTAAAAAACTCTGGTGTTAATTCTGTAGTTGACATATTAAGTTCCGCCTATATTATTAATTGCATTAGATGCAACTTGTGCTAATTTTTGGTTGCCTCCAGCAATACTATCTGTTACTTGTTTATTATATGCAGATTTTTGTGATGCATTAGCACTATTGTAAGCATTAATACTTACATTGTTTAATGCTCCACTATTAACTAAAGCTGGCATAACTTGACTTGCAACACTAGGATTTGCAAGGCTTTGTACAATCTGTGTAGAACTAAGTATTCTACTATTGTTTGATGTTGAAGTTGTAGTTTCTACTCTATTCTGACTATCTGGTACAGACAAGTTATTTTTTGATAATACATTAGTTACTAAGCCGCCAATAAGTCCTGCGCCAACTTGTTTTAAAATATTTTTACTTGGACTATTACTATTACCAAATGCTTTATTTAATAATGCACTTGTGCCTAATCCTATTAATGCAGGTAATAAACCTTTTTCACCACCGTTTGGAATCATAGCATTATCTAGATAACCTAATGGACTTGGTTCTACATCATAACCGACTGCTGCATCTGCAAAGCCTGCTGGAGTATCATTAACAACATTTCCGCTAGTATACTGCACACCTTCGTATGCAACAGTTATTGTATTCTCGTTAAATCCGCCATCGCCGCTATCAACACCACCGTGGTCCCAAGCACTTAGTAATGGATTAACTAATGTGTATGCTACCCATTCTCTACGTGCCAATTGATAAATTGTAATGTATTTAAAGAATGGATTTTTCTTACGATTGTCTAAACCATATGAAGGTACTCTAGCAAAATATTTGTCACGAGGACCGTATGCTGCTTCTGAACCTGTGGTATTTTTATTAGCATCAACAAAGTAATATCTGTAATATTCTTCTAATAATGCTCTAGTTACACCAGTGTTATCGTCATGAAAAGTAATTCTGCAATCTTGATAATCTACTCTAGTTTGTACATTCTTTTTACGATTGTATTGTTGCTTGTTTTCTACACTTGCTCTAAAACTAGGCAAGTCTGCACTTTTAACAAGTACACCTAGTTCTTTTTGAAATTGGAATACATTTGATGTTGCGCTGTTGCCAACTTCATCATTAGGCTCGAACCTAACATGATACATGTATTTAGATTTAGGAGCAAACGCAAAATTATTTTGCGTATAGATTTGGTTCGCATGACGAGCATCACGTAAATGTGTTTCTGACTGTAAATTGAATAGGAATGCATCTTTTAAACTCATACTAATATTTATCCTTGTGAATTATCCGTGCATATAAAGAAAAAACGAAGACCGCGTTAACAACCTTCGTTTTTCTTTTAAAACACCAACCTATAACTAAGCGTATTAGCCAGTAACAGTTGTTCCACCTGTTGCCGCTGCTACTGCTCTTGCAGTTGCTTCGCCAATACCTTCGAATGATTCATCTGCACCAAACTGTATAGCATTATCATAACGTATAGTTAATGATGTTGTTACTGCTTCGTTTGTTGCATATGCTAACGTGTTGTAGTTAGCTGATTCAATGTAGCAACCTACTAATTGGAAGCGATCAATTACTGCTGCTCCATTAGCACCGTTACCACCGTCTAGAACTTCAATTCTAGTTTGGAATTTGTATGTTCCACTTGACACTGCACTAGATTGCTCAAAGAAGTCGAACTGTCTTTGTAGCTGCTGTCCAACAACTTTTTGTACGTTGTTGTTTGCATCTTCGCGTAGTGTTAGCGTAATTGGTTCCCATGTGTGCTTACCTGCAAGATATGTTCTTGAGTTATAAGCATCAATAGTCATTTGTTCAAAACTAACGTTTGGACGACTTACGTCTACTACTTGTCTTGAAATTTCTCTTGTACCATCTGGTCCTCCAGTAGTACCAAAATTGTCTAGTAATACTCTAAAACGATACTGTAGTTTAGGCATCAATAATGATGAGTTACTTCCAGCGCCTTCAGTAGGTACACTAATATTTTGTAAAGTTGTGATTGGCATTATGTTCTCCTATACAGTATTTATGCCTCAATGAACGGAGTATTACCTCCGTTCATTATGTGCGCATATTAACCTAGTGCTGCAATTTCGCCTGTGTTTTTAATACGCAATGGAATGTAAATAAATTCAATTGCTTTAACTGGTTCAATTGCTATATCTAAGTATAGCTCGTTTCTATCAATTCTAGCTGGTGTGTTGTTTGATTCATCACACACTACTAAGAAATCATACAATGCACGTAACGCTACTAATTCTAGTAACAATGCATCTGCTGCTGCTTTAACTTGATCACGTGTGATCTTGTCATTTGGCTCAAACAAGTATGGTTTCGCTAGTAGCTCTAGCTGTCCACGTAAGTAAACAGTTAAACGTGCTACGTTAACTCTATCCAATGCACTTGCGTTTCTTGCACGAGTCTTTTGACCAAATACAACAAGTCCTGCACCACTAATAAATGTGATCGGGTTAATTGCATTTGAATAAAGTGTATCACGCTGTCCAGTGTTTAATGCTACACTTACAAATTCGCCTTCGCTATTAATATAGCCTGAACTTGTAGCGTTGCTTACACCACCACGTCTTGTACCTGCTGGAGCAAACCAGGGGAACGCAACTTGGTCGTTTAGTATGATAGTGCGTAGTGCCATATGACTTGCTGGAACAACAATATTGTTTCCTGCATTATCACTTGTAAAGCCTGAACCGTAATACATAGCCATGTACTCATCGTAACTAACTGCACCATTGTCATTATCTTCTAATGCTAGTTTAACGTTAGTTGCCCATTCATTTAATGAAGTTGCATCTGGTGTTAAACGGAATGGTGTATCACCAACAACAAATGCTGTTAAGCGTCTGTCATAGTTTAATGTGATCATTTCACCAATTAGCTCTGGATAACCTGGAGTAGCTAACAAGTTAAACTGACGACTTTCTTCGTCACGTATTTCTTGGTTGCTATTAACAGTTGCTTGTAACGCTTGTACAACACTCTTACGCTGTGCATGACGTCCAAAGCTACCTGAACCATCTGCTTGGTTACCTGAGTCTGTTACCCATCTGTGTGGGTAGTAAGCTGCCATTGACGCTCCTGCATCAACTCCGCCTTGACGAACGTTTTTAGCAGTTAAGTCTACATAGCTACGCTCAAAACGCTTAACGTTAAATCCGCTCTTACGTAAGTTCCATAACAACATACCTTTTGGATATAGTGCTGGATCTGGAGCATCTACGTCTACAAAGTCACTTACAAGCAATTCTGCAATAGATGCACTTGGTGCATCGTCTGCTGTTCCGCCTGTGTCACCTTGACGTGCATCTGCAAATAGTATTCCGTTTTCAGTTGTTTGATCTGATTTATCAAGTAAGATCCACTTGCTAAGTGTAGCATTGTATCTATAAACTGCTGGATAATTTTCAACATCTGCTGTGCTTACCCAAATATCACCTTCTACTAGTGCAGTACCATCTGACTGTACAGTTGGCTCTGTTGCTGCAACTTGTGGTCCATCTGAGTCTGTTCCACTGTATGGACTTGAATCAGCTGATAAGCCAGTTCCGCCTACATAGTTAAGACCAACAAATGCATCGCCATTATGTACTAGGATGTCTACTTCGTCAACAACACTGTTGTACCATAGTTGACCATCTGCTGCTAAACTTAATGGAACATTGCCTGATGCTGTGTAAGTTAGTGGCTTCCAGTTTGAAGCTACTAAACCAGTTGCATTTGGTCCAACATATAAGTTAGCTGTTGTTGCTGCTGCAAAACCAAATCCTGCTAAACCACTATCTGTGTCAACTAATTTAATTTCTCCACCTAGTTTATGCTGAATTACAACTTTATTTGTTCCATCTACTAATGCTACAACATTTACTAGACCTTTAGCATTAATTGCTGCTGCTAATAAATCAGCATCGCCACTTGCGCCTAATGTTGTTACACTTACTGTTGCAGGAGCAGTCATTGCTGCTGTATTAGCTCTTGATTCACTAATTGTAAATGTGTAAGTTGCTGCTGCAACTCCACTTGTTCCAATTACTGTGCCAGAGATGCTAGTTGCGCCTGCTGCTACTCTTGAATAAACTTTGTAATTACCAATTGGGTTACCAAGCTCATCTACGTTAACTTTTGCATATAATGATCCAGCTAGTAAGTTTGCGCCACCGCCTGATTTATCAAGACCGTAAATTGAACTTTGTGCTGTAGTATAAATTGGTGTTGTTACAGTTGACCATAGCTGTGTCGCTGTGCTGTACTGTTTAACACTTAATTTTGCTCCACCATTTGGAGTAGTTGTTTTAATCCAAACACTACCACTTGGTGCTGGTGTAGTATCACCTGATTTAAATGCAGGTACTGCTGTGTGCGGTGCTGCTTCTAATCTTGGTGAACTAGATGTTCCTGCTGTTAGACCTAAGTCTGTTAACAAGTCACCTGTTCCTGCTGCTAGTAAAATTTTGCCATCTGCTACTGAACCGTTTGATTCACTTAATGAGTTTGCAAATAATTCAATTGAACCATCAACTAGTGCTGCTGTTACGCCTGCAATGCCTGCTGCGTTAATAATTGTAACTAGAGCAGCAATATCTGTGCCTGCTGATAATACTACGGAAGTAGTATTAATACTAATTGAATCACTTTGAGTTAATGTTGGATTAGTTGCTGTGCCGCGTACCGCTGCCCAACTTGCTTTCCAAGCATCACTACCTAATTCTACCCAAGTACCTACGTTTGCAGTTCTTTGAGCTGCTGTACCGTAACCTGGAGTTTTGTAGTATACTCTGTTCATTGTGTCGTTAGCATCTATTGCATAATCGCCTAATTGGCCAATTGATGCTTTTGGTGCTGAGCCTAGTCCTGATACTAAATCAGTTGTTACTGTAAGTACTGTTGGAGCCTTTGCTGCGAAAGTTTGTCCACCTGTTTGTGTAACTGCTAAGCCGTTCCATTGTAGGATACCGTAGTTGCTAGTTGAAGTGTCAAACCAGTAAGCGCCAGTTGCTGGCTCTCCACCTGGTGCTGATGCACTTGCTGTTAATTCTGCTGAGTCTAAATCAGCTCTTACAACATACACACGATTTGAAACGCCTAATGCAGAGTAAGCAGCTTGTAGGCCGTACTCGTTAAGCTCTCCACCGTGGATCATGTTGCCGTTATTATCGCTATAAAATAGAGGATCGCCAAATGTTTCACCAAGCTCACGCTGACTAGTGATCAAATAAGGTTTTCCTGCATTTGCTTTTATCGTACCTGCTGCTGTTCCTGTTCCACTGCTTTTAGTTTTATTACTAGCAGTAGCAACAAAGATCATAGGTACCGTTCCAGCGGCAGCTGGGGTGTAGAACGATTCGTCAATTACATTGACTTCTACGCCTGGTGATACTAATGCCATGTTATTTCTCCTGTTGGATGTTAGTGTTCTGTACAGTATTTAGTAGTTTACTGAAATTTCACCTAAGTTATAGTACCGAAAAAGGGATATAAAAGGTGAGCTAAATATATGTATGAGACCTTTATGCAAATGCGGGCATAGACCTGCTGCTATAAACTACAAAAAACAAGGCAAAGTATACTATCGTAAACTATGCGAAATTTGTTTGCGCCACGGCGAAGGTCATGGTATACCTAAATGGAAACTACGTGGATATGAAAAGAAAAACAATTGTGAAAAATGTGGATTTAAATCAAAGCATACAGAACAGTTTAATGTATTTCATATAGACGGAGATTTAAATAATTGCAGGCCTAATAATTTAAAAACTATTTGTGCTAACTGTCAACGCATTGTACAGAAAGAAGGAGTGCAATGGAGGCAAGGAGATTTAACTCCTGACTTTTAAATGTTGCATAAGTTGATAAGTGTTAAACATTAGACTATTTAGATCACGATTATTATCAATAGTATAATCAGCCATCCATTGTTCTAAACTCATTGAGTCTTTGTTTTCTGGAGGTAAATGCTCACTGCGATCAACCCAGATGGCATAATCAAATACACCAGTATTTTTCATTGCAAAAAATTCACGCTTGTTTCTTAAGCCGCAATATATGTCATGTTCTTTAAATATTTCTCTACCTAGTGTTGCTGCATCTTTTTCATTATAATCACAGATAGCATCATACCATTCTTTTCGATGTGCATGCCTGTCAGCATAACATTCTTCTTCGTCAGCGTAACCATACTTTTCTTTTAGATCATTATATATAAACAGTTTTGAACAAAATCGGCTGCTGCTTTCAAAACTATAGTTGTAGTTTTTTTCTAGTATTTCGCAAACAGTATCTTTACCGTGCCGACCGTGGCCAATAACTAATAATTTAGGTAACATTTTAACTCCGCATGATTAATAAGACAACTTATTTCTTATTATATACGAGTTTTGCAGTTATGTCAAGTATTTTTTTAACCTATTGTAAAGCCGTAGCCAACACCACCAGCAACTGCCATTGATACTTCAGCATCAAGTTTTTCCATATCAGCTTGTGCTTCTGCTTTAAGAGCATCACCGTTTAGTGTCGATCCGCCTTGTGGACCAGCTATAGTAGCAAACTTACTTCTTGCTTCGCCTAGCATATATTTACAACCAGCAAGTGTATAATCTTTAATCCATTGTACAGCTAAGTAATCACTAAGTAATTCGCTATCTGGACGATAGTTATAACAATAAAGTAATATTTCTTCTTCTGCTCTTGGACGTTGTAATAACGTAAGTTTCTTAGTTGGGGAGTTCCATTTAAATTCTATAAATGATCCAAACATTCTGCCTACTAGCTCTTGGTGTTGTGCGAACATATCATATGTTGCTAATCCACCTAATTTTGAGCCTGAAAGCAAATATGTATTAGTGTATGCTGCGTTAAATGGTTCAAACATACTACCGCCATCTCCGCTACCTGCACGTGATCCTATTGATCTACGGTATAACTTACGAACTTCAATAACTTCATTTGGCAAAGTATATTCGTTTTGATCTACAACAGTAGTTAAGAACATGTATGATTCTTCAACACTATTATCACTACGCTGTCTAAAACGTGTAAGTGCTTTAGTTAATGCTGTTTGATAGTGTATAGGATCAAGTTCAACATCAATCATGCCTCCACCAAGGAATGTGTTAACATAATCGTATACTTCTTGTTTTTGTGTCGCTAGTGTCATATGAAAGTCTCCATTAGTATTTATCGTTACGATAAATATGTATAACGAATAGGAGAACAGTTATCCCACGTCTTAGCTTATATAAACCGGAACGCGGAAACGATTACCATTTCTTAGACAATCAAATCTTAGAAATGTTTACTATCGGCGGTACAGATATTAATATTCACAAGTTTCTTGGTGCAGAAAACCCCGCGGTTGGCGAAGGTACTGCTGATCAGCCTACGTATGATGCTGTAAAAGAAACTAATATACAAGATCTACTATTTTTAGAAAATAGAGACAGAAAATACGATGCTGATGTTTATAGTATGCGTGGCATTTATAATGTACAAGATATTGACTTTGATTTGTCACAATTTGGACTATTTCTAAGTAATGACACACTAATGTTAACAATACATTTGAATAGTTCAGTTAAGACCTTAGGTAGAAAAATCATGTCAGGCGATGTTGTTGAATTACCGCATTTGAAGGATGAATATGCTCTTAACGATTATAGTGTTGCACTTAAACGCTTTTATGTTGTAGAAGATGTTAATCGTGCAGCAGAAGGTTTTTCACAAACATGGTATCCGCATTTATATCGTTTAAAATTAAAGCAAATATACGACGGACAGGAATATGCTGAAATACTTGATTTGCCTGCAGAAGAAGGTAGCGATAACACATTGCGTGATTTGCTTTCAACCTATGAAAAAGAAATGCAAATATCAGATGCTGTAGTTGCTCAAGCAGAAGCGGATGCTCCTAAAAGCGGATATGATATTAGTCATTATTATACAGTAAGCACAAATGATGACGGCAGTGTAGCATTGCAAACAGCAGATGATACCGATATCGAAGCAAGTAATCTTAACATTAGTGCAGATGAAGTTGCTAATAGACCAGAGCGTGAGGGCTATACTGGTTATCTAGTTGGCTCAGGTGATGCTGCGCCGAATGGTGCGCCATTTGGATTTGGTATACAATTTCCATCTACTAATGTAGACGGTGACTACTTTTTACGTACAGACTTTTTACCAAATAGAATGTTCCGTTATGACGGCGCACGTTGGGTTAAAGTACAAGATGATATTAGAATGTCATTAAGTAATACACTTGAAAGACGCACACAAAAAGCCAGCTTTATTAATAACACAAATCAGTCAACAATTGCCGGCGAAACTGTTCAAGAAAGACAAAGCCTATCAAAGGCATTACGTCCAAAGGCGGATAATACATAATGCAACATTTTTATGACGGACAAATAAGAAGATATATGACGCAAATGATGCGCATACTTGCAAACTTTCCTGTACAAGACGGTAAAGGTGTGCAAAAAGATGTTCCAGTAACATATGGCGATCTAACACGCCAAGTGGCAAATATTATTCGAGAGAATAGTGAAAATAAGATACCTAGTGCGCCTCGTATTGCTGTTTATTTGACTGGTCTTGAATTAGATAAGGATAGACTAACAGATGCAACATATACACGTAAAGTGAATATACGCGAACGTGAATATGACGAAGAAAATAACGAGTACCTAAACACACAAGGTAAAAACTATACTGTTGAAAGACTAATACCAACTCCATATATGATGCGCATTAATGCAGATATTTGGAGTACTAACACTGATCAAAAATTACAAATATTAGAACAAATATTAGTATTGTTTAATCCTAGTTTAGAAATGCAAACTACAGATAATTTTGTTGACTGGACTAGTATTACCGTTGTTAATTTAGAAAATGTAACATGGACAAATCGTAGTGTGCCAGTTGGTGTTGATAGCGAGATAGATATTGCTACATTAAGTTTTAGTGTTCCTATCTATATTAGTCCACCTACTAAAGTACGTAAGATGGGTGTTATTACAAATATTATTACAAGTATGTTTGACGAATCATTAGGTGATATCGAATCTGGAGTTAGTGCGCCAATATTAAATGCATATGACGATAGACCAAAAGCAGGTATTACACAGAATGAATTTGGTAGAAAAGCACAAAGTAGTGCTGCAAACGAAATGGCAAATGTTAACTATAATACATATGGTGCATATGTAAATCAAGATAGTGCGCAACTATTTTCTAATGGCATGGTTGGTAATAAAAATTGGAGAGAAATCTTTGAAGCATTACCTGGAATATATGCTGCTGATGTAAGTCGCATATACTTTACTAGCCAAGACAATAATAAAACTGTAACAGGTACCTTTACTTTAAGCCCGTTTGATGATACTAAAATATTGATTAACTGGGACGCTGACAGTTTTCCAAGTGACACTGTAATTTCAGGACGTACAAGTATTGATTATATTATAGATCCTACTAGTTATAATCCTACTGATATTAAAACGTCTGGTGTAAGATTATTGCTACTAGATAATGTAGGCAATGCAGACGCTACTGAATCGCCAGTAGCTTGGCAAAATGCAGATCAATCAGCAACAGTTGCTAGTGCTAATGATATTATTGAATGGAACGGTTCAAGGTGGAATACTGTATTTGATGCAAGTGCTGCTACTGAAATAACATATACTACTAATCTAAATACAAGTATACAATATAGGTTTAGTAACGACGAATGGTTATTAAGTATTGATGGTGATTATCCAGTTGGTACCTGGAGAATTGAACTTGCTGGCTAACTATATATATGAGCAATCGTATTACATGTAGTGGTGCATTATTTTACACACTAAAAACAAATAGATTTTTATTCTTACATAGAGCAAACGGTAAACGTGGTAATATGTGGGGACTTGTTGGTGGCACTAACGAAGGAGCAGAAACTCCATTTGAAGGACTTAAAAGAGAAATTGAAGAAGAAATTGGTTTCTTGCCTGATATTAAAAAGACATTACCTTTAGAGAGTTTTATTTCACCTGACAGCAGATTTTATTTCCATACTTATTTGTGTGTTATCAATGATGAATTTATTCCTACCTTAAATACTGAACACGACGGATATGCTTGGTGTTCATTTACTAAATGGCCAAAGCCGTTACATCACGGACTTCGCAATACATTACAAAGTAAAGTTAATTTAGCTAAGTTAGATACTGTATTTAAAACAATCAATTTACTTGACAATTAGTCAAAAATAAGGTATAATAACAATATGAAAGTATTAGTTCTTGGTGACATAATTATCGACAAATACATATATGGGACTAGTAGTCGCATTAGTCCTGAAGCACCAGTGCCGGTAATAACTTATATTGATGAAAAAGAAACAAGGGGTGGCGCAGGTCTTGTATACGAAAACTTAAAAAGTTTAGGCGTTGATGTTGATATGTTTGAAACACAAGGTCAAGTTAGTGTTAAGACTAGAGTAATTTGTGACGGACATTATGTTACACGTATTGACGATGATGCACAATCAAATGGCATGGACGTTCTAAAACAAGTACAAGAAACTGATTTTTCACAATATGAATATGTTATATTAAGTGATTACAACAAAGGCGTATTAGACGAAGCAAAAGAAATTATTGCACATATTAACAAGTATAATTGTAAAGTAATTGTTGATCCAAAAGAAAATGCTTGGTTCTATGAAAATGCTTGGTTAGTAAAACCTAATTACAACGAGTTTCACGACTTAGGGTTTGATGACTGGCAAGGCAATATTATTACAACTAATGCCGGTGAAGAGGTTATTGCAACTATCGATGGTGTGAAATATGAAATACCTGTTGATAATTTAGAAGTGTCAGATGTTACTGGTGCAGGTGATTGTTTCTTAGCAGCATTTGTTTACGGTCTTACAAAAGGCTATGAATATAAAAAATGTTTAAAATTAGCAGTTACAGGTTCTACTGAAAGTGTTAAGCATTCAGGTACATATACGCTTACTATAAACGATATTGAAGAACGTGTAGTATTTACTAACGGAGTCTTTGATATACTACACACGGGTCATTTTGAGCTCCTAGCAGCGGCAAAATCGCTTGGTAATAAACTTATTGTTGCTGTTAATTCAGATGCAAGTGTACAGAGATTAAAAGGCAAAAATAGACCTATCAATGATTTAGGTAAACGTGTAAAACAATTAGAAATGCTACCATGGGTAGATGAAGTTCATGTATTTGAGCAAGACACACCTTACGAAATAATTAAACATATACAGCCTGATTTGATTGTTAAAGGCGGAGATTATATTGTTGAAACTGTTGTAGGACACGATTTAGCAGAAGTGCATATTGTACCTACTGTAGACGGCTATTCAACAACACAGATTATAGAGAAAAGTAAATGAAAATATTAGTTACAGGAAACCAAGGATTTATTGGTAAAAATGTTGCAAGCTATTTGCAACAACAAGGACACGAAGTAGAAGGTTGGGAATGGGAACCAGGTGTGCTTCCGCATACTGAAGGTTACGATTGGTGTATACACTTAGGTGCAATTAGTTCAACTACATACACAGATGTAAATCAAATACTAGAACAGAATTTTGAGTTTAGTGTAAGACTAGCGCAAGTATGCGAAAACTTTGGCACTAATTTACAATACGCATCAAGTGCAAGTGTTTACGGACCAACTACACATTTTACAGAAAATGGACCATTATTACCTCAGTCGCCTTATGCATGGTCAAAGTATTTGTTTGACAGATTTCTAAATCAGTATATAAATGAATTTGAAATTAAAATACAAGGATTTAGATATTTTAATGTATACGGCGAAGGTGAAGAACACAAAGGTGATCAAGCAAGTCCATATTCTAAGTTTACAAAGCAAGCTAAAGAAGATGGACTAATTACACTATTTGAAGGCAGTGACAAATATCTTAGAGACTTTGTTTGTATTGATGATATATGTAAACTACATGAAAAAATGCTCGACGTAGATCAATCAGGTGTATTTAATGTAGGTACTAGTAATCCTACAAGTTTTGAAACAGTAGCACAGACTATTGCTAAAAAGCATACTGCCGGTATACATTACATACCAATGCCAGATAATATAAAGTCACAATACCAGGAATATACTTGTGCTGACTTAACTAATTTAAATAGTGTAGTTGACATGCAATGGACAAACATAGAGGATTATATTAATGGAAAATAACGAACCAACTAGACTAAGTGGTGTTGTGCCTAAAGGATGGGGATACGAATTAATTTGGGCTACTAATGAAAAATATTGTGGTAAAATTATGTTCTTTGAAAAAGAAGGGGCAATGTTTTCAATGCACTTTCACAAAGATAAAGATGAAACTTGGTTTGTAAATAGTGGCAAATTTAAAGTACAATGGATTGACACTGCAACAGCAGGACTTCATGAACAAGAATTAAATGAAGGCGATGTTTGGCACAATCCTCCATTGCAACCACATAGATTAATTTGCATGAAAGCAGACTCAAGTATTACCGAAGTATCAACACCAGATAGTGTTGAAGATAATTATCGTGTTGCACCCGGTGACACACAACGAACTGCACCTACAGATGGCTAGTGTTTATCAATGGGGACAACCTAAAGCACAGCCTCAAACAATAACACCTAAAGAAGTAAACATGAAAGAAGGCTATATTGCACCTAAGTGTGTGATAGGTCTTGATCGTGATGGTGTTATTAATGTTGATAGGGGCACTTATACATATCGTCCAGAAGACTTTCAGCCTATTGAAAATAGTTTAAGTGCAATTGCTAAACTACGTATGCTCGGACATAAAATAGCTATAATTACTAATCAAGGCGGAATTGAAAAAGGATTGTTTACACAGTATGATGTTGACAATGTACATAACCATATGTTTAATTTATTAGGAGAAGCAGGATGTCCTAGTATTGATGCAATATATTATAGTATGAGCAGCAGAAAAAATGACGAATGGGCAAAGCCAAATCTTGGAATGTTTAAACGATGTGAAAAAGAACACCCGCACGTTAAGTTTAAAACAGGATACTATGTAGGCGATAAAATGAGCGATCTAAAAGCTGCATTTAAATTAGGTGCAAAACCTGTGTTAGTTCGTACAGGATATGGCAAGCAAACTGAAAAAGAGTTAAACAAGTTTTCTTACCGTGACATAAAGAAAAAGACCATCGTATTTGATGATCTTAATTCTTTTGCAAATTACATGGAAACGCTTTAAGCCTGCGCTTCACCCCATTTAAGTAGTATGTTTGATTTTAGCTCACCGCCACTCACTTTATAAATGTTAATAGCTAACACGTCTGGACCATTTGGGAATGTTCCTCTACCACCTAGTGGAGTGTTTGTAAGTTCTTTCAACTCAGCTAATGATAGTGTTGAACGTTCACCCGGTACAGCAATGAATGAGAACACTGTCTCACCCGGCTGTGCATATGGTGGTTGACTAAATTCAAAGTTAAACACATCACCTGGGCTAACTGTACCAGTAAATGAACTGTTAAAGTTCACTTTATAATACGAAATTTGACCACCGCCGCTACCAAATAAGTGCGGTCCTTCTACACTTGATACAGCAACGTTTGCAGGGAAACTAACATCACTTTGGTTAGTTGGAGCACCGCCTGAATCACTCAACGGTGTACCTGCTCTAGCACCTGTTGAGTTCCATACACTTTCAGTAAAGTATGCAAATGAATTGTTACTAGAATTACCACCTTTTTCAAATGTTTGGCTTACACCATTACCCGAATTTGCATTTGGTCTTTGTGTAAAGTATACTAGGTATCTTCCATACTGTGTTTGATCAATAATTTGCTGAATGGCTGTTCCAGCTGGGAAATAATCTCCCGTGCCTGCGCCATCGTTAATTAAATCACCAACTTCTAAGTTTGCTAGTTCCCACGAAGCCTGAGTAAAGTACCCGTAGTTTCTATTTGTTCTAAAGTTCCACCATGACATTAATGCTGCTGTTGTAGTTGCTTTAGCCATAACTGCTCCAGTTGTATATGTAGCAGTGTCACCACTATTCCAACTAATACCACCACCTGATGCAATCTGTGCAAAACTTGGCTGTCCACCTTGAGCAACACCACTTAGTCCAGCCCAGTTAACATCTCCAGGGTTAAGTGGATAGTTTTGAGGATTAAGAACACCTTCAACAATCACGCCGCCTGTAATTGGAGCGTTTGAGTTATCTGGATCAATACCATCCGAAGTAATCTCAAGTCCTTGTAGTAGTAACTGCGCTCTGTTTAGTAGTTCTCTTTCACCTAAGTCTCCAACAATAGCGTTTGAAACACTAGGTGCTAGTCTAAGCATAAATGCTGTTTGTCTAGTTGTACTAACTGTGATACCTGTTTCAGCGTAACTAAAGATATAACCGCGATCTTCATCAAAGCCACCGTCTGTAATAAACGCTGAACCCCAGTGTGATATAAGTGGCGTAACTGTATTACTAATTAACACAACACCTGTTGCTTCGGTGTGTGTAGCTGCTACACCTGCGTTATAAATTCGATCTGCGCCAGCTTGAAAGTTTGTTAATGAAGCTGCTCTAACAACACCTGTTAATGTATTTCCTGTTCTACCATCAAACGACATAACTTCGTTATCAATATACACTGTTCCCCAGTCTGGGAAGAACGATGCATCTTCTAATACTATAGTATTTTGATCTATAGTCATTGCTGATGCTAATTTACCTGGAGGTCCTTCGTTAGTAACTTCGTAACGTACTGGCAAGTTACCTGAGCGCATAAACGCTTCTGTATTTACGTTTGAGTTACGCATTCTGTGACAGAATACAAAGTTACCATCTGATCCACGTAGCATGAAGTCAATAAAACCAGCACCATACCAACTGTATTGAATACCAATCATTTGCATTTTAGCAATATCAATATCGTAACCACTTGGTCCGTTGCCGTCAAGTGTATCTAAGTTAAAGTTTTTTTGTTTTGCTTTTTTATCAACAACTAAATTCATTTTCGCGCCACTAATTGTACCAACGCCTCTCCAGTCAGGTGAAACTGATAATTCAGTGTTATTAATTACATTAGTAATAACGTGTGTCATACCTTTAATAACAACACGGTCGCCTGCTTTAAGTTGTTCTCTAAATCTTGTTCCTACACCAATAACTTCGTTATTGTTAGGTTGCATTGTAATAGTGCCTGAAATTTGCTTAGTTGATGTACGTTGACATACTTGAACATTTGTTCCGTCGTATTCCCAATAAATTCCGTTTTGATCATCAAAGATTCCTGAGCGTACTGTAGCACCGTGCCATGAAACAACACTCATTTGTGCTCCAAATCCTAGTACTGCTGTTGTAGAACCTAATCTACGCTGCGATCTTACTTGGAATGATCTTTCGTCAATAACGTTAATAACTTCATAATCAAAGTTTGGTGGAACAGCCGTTTCGTTTCCGCTGTTATAACCTGGAGTTTTTACTCCTAACAATCTAACAATGCCGCCAACTTGTACTCCGTGATCATTATCATCACAAGTAACTGTAATAGTAGATCCAACTTCAACACCATCGGAAGTTACATTTGCAAGATCATAACTTGGTGCAAATAGCGCACCAGTTGTATACATAATGCCTTTACCTGACTGATATCTAATATACTTTTTACTTTGACGTATTGCTTGTGCGCCGTGTTGTGGCCCGCCAGTACCTAGTTGCACACCACCATCGTATGGTCTGTGTATAAAGAATGAATCGGGTCTTGGATAAACAATCCCTGATATAATATTAGAACTAGCATCAATTGCTCCTGGTGCTCTTGCTGTATATCTTAATTTGTTAATATCTGGTATATCTGTTGCAAAGAATGATCCACTTGCAAGTGCATGATTATTAGAACCGTCATCTGAAGTAACAGTAGTAATAAACGAATCACCTGGAACAAATCCATGTGCGTTAGCAAATGTGATTTCTAAAGTAGCAAGTGCAGAGTATGAAATTGCTTCAGTAATTGCTATTGGTGCAGTCGATGCTTGCGACATCAAAATAGTTGATATTAGATCTAAGTTAGAACCTGCTGCGGCTGTACCAGTATGTGTGACAGTTTCAATTTCGCCACCTGCGCCGATTGTTGCAACTGTTACATCAATATCGTTTAACGGTGTTGCTCCATCTACTAAGTTACCAGCTACTGTTAATCTATCACCAATTGCGTATCCTGTACCAGCATTTGCTGCACTTACAGTATCGTACACTGCAAAGTTTTTAGCAACAGTAAATGTTGCACTTGAACCAACAGGAACATTGTTAAGGCCTGCTACATCAGTAAATGTACCGCCCGGTGTAGCTGTTGTACCTGCAGAGTTAATAGTTGTAATTACACCTGTTGTTAGTGCATCAACTGCACTAATTGTAATAGTTAAATCGTTTGCCGGCGTTGCTCCGCCTAAGAATGTACCTAATATTTTTAATTCTTGGTTAGCGTTATAAAGTGTACCAGCATTATTAAGAGCTACAACATAGTTATTAGATACAATAGAAACATCAAAAGTAGCTCCTAAACCTTGTCTATTTGAACCACTTACTGCTAAGGCTTCGCCGTCTGTTGAACCAGTACCTGTTATACTAGCAACTGTAATTTCACCTGTTCCGCTAACATTATCAAATGTGATAGTTGCGTCATTTGCTGGCGATGTGCCACCTAGTTTGTCACCTGTAACAGTAAACGTTTCTGTAGGCAAATAGTTTTGTCCACCATTGTCTACACCAACTGCGTAAAAGCCATTACCGTTAGTAATTGTTAATGATGCAAATTCACCAGTGCTACCTGAATACGCAGCATTAGGACCGCCTGCTCTAGTTGCAACACCGCCACTTGTATAAGCAGTGTGTCCAGATGAATCATAATCTGTTGATAGTGTTGGGTCTGTATATATTGAAAATGTTGTACCGTTTATTACATTAACATAAACGCCTTGAGCGTTTATTTCAGTCATTCCAACTACGCCAGTAATTGTAAGAAATTGTCCATCTGTTAATTCAGACGTGTCTGCAACAGTAACTACAGCAGGAGCAGCCTGTGTAATATTAGTAATTGCTAGTTGAACATAGCCTATTTGACTAACATTACTATAATTGTTAATTACACTTGGTGAAGCACCTGCATATGTTAATGAAGTAATGTCGCCACTACCGCCTACAGCTACAACATTTACAGATAAGTCGTTTGTTTCGTCGATACCGCCTAATGCCGAACCTAGTACTTTAATTACGTCACCTACTGCATAGCCACTATCAGTTGCTGAACTTGCTATTGCTACACTACTAAAGTTGCCTGCTGTCCAGTTTACATCAAGTAATGCTCCAGTACCTGTTCCACCTTGCGGTGTAGCAGTTGTATCTGTTATAGATAATGATCCATCCCAATGTACACCTGTATGTGTAAATGTAGAAACTCCACCACCAGCTGTTATGGCTGTAATTGTTAATATTATGTTATTAGTGCCAGTTGTACCGCCTGCATTTAAACCATCAATTGTTATTCTGTCACCGTTGGCATATCCTGTACCTGCTGTATTAACTGTAACTGTATAAGATCTTTCAGCGTTTTGGTCAAGTGTAATATCAAATGTTGCACTAGTACCTGTTGGGTTTACATTACTTGCTGCAACACCTGTATATGTCTTTTTATTAGGTACTAATGTACTTGAAAAGTTTCCATCAAAATCAATATAGTTTGCTCCAACAGTGGAAATGTTTATAGCATCTCCATTACCTTTATCAGCTGATAAGTTAGCTAATACACCAGTTACATCATCAAGATATACTCTATTCTCGCCTGGGTTTACAGTTTCAGTTATTGCTGGAGTTATATATGTTCCGCCGCCGGCGCTAGTATCAATAATACCAGTTACCTGTGAACCTACAGGAATATTACCATTAGTTAATGGTGAACCAACTTCTGGAGCAGGGCCATCAAATGGAATTATAGTTGCACCTGTTGGAATATTTAATTGTGCGTTCATTGTTCCGTTACTACCATTACTTTGGATAGTAAAGTTTGCTGTACCAACGTTAGCACCTGTATAAAAGCCTGCTTTTCTTAATTGTGTATATGTAGTAGTTAATATTTCACCATTTGCTGTACCTACTTTTGCTTTTGCATAAAAGTTAAATGTACTAGTAGTCGGCGTTGCGTTAATAATAAAGCTACCTTCAGCTCTTGCAGCACCAGTGATTGAATTCTCTAACGCTTTAATAGTTATAGGATCACCTTCTACAAATCCATGTGGGCCTTGCGTAGTAACTGTAATTAATGATTGACCAACACCAGCTGAGCCTGTGGATGCATCAGTTACAACTAATACAACTTCGGTATCAGTACCTGGTATTTCGTATACACTTGGGTATCCGCGCAATGTTCCAATAGCACTCCACTTAGTAGGCTGTAGACCATATTCAAAGTCAGCGTCAAGCATTGATTTTGGTTCAGCAGTTCTACCTCTTTCAATAGCATCTGTACCAAAATCAAATGGTCGTGTTCTAACTTCTCTTTCTTCTACAAAAATTTGTAAATCGTCTGTTGCTGACTGACCACTAGTAGAATAATTTAATTTAACAGTTGTAACACCGTCTGTAGTTTCTAAGAATTTTAAAAAGTCGGTGTCAGTTCCGTGATCCATTATTGTTACAACACCGCCTTGTGTGGCACTACCAAAGTTGTAAATAATTTCGTTTGTAATTGTGTTTGTAATTAATAGCAATTCATTTGACTGCCATTTGCCTTGTATTTTAACATTGCCTACACCAAGATATATCTTTTTAGGTAATCCGCCTAATCCGTTTGTTATTGTATCTACAGTATTAAATACTAAAGTATTAATTTTTGCATTTGGACCAGCTGTTACGCCGTTTGCTGTAGCAGTATTAAATGTATGTAATGAAGTATCAGATGATACACCAACATTAACAGTAATCGTAGTTGAAGTTACTGCTGTAATACTAATTGGCGCATAATAAAAACCGTCTTTGCCAGTAGCATTAGGAACCCCTGAAGCTCTTGGATAAGGATGCAGTGTTGCGTTGCCGTCTAATGCACATGTAAATGTAACTGCTCCTGGAGCAATAAAGATTTCGTCACCAACAGATAATGTATGTGTACCAATAGTTAGTGACATCTCTCCTGTTTGTGGTTTATATGTTCCGTTTGTTGGAGTAAATTGCTGCAATGTCTCAGATGCTGTTCCTGAAAGATCCTGAGTTACTTCTACGTTTGCTGCTGAGTATGCTACCTGTGGGAAAATATTGTCTTTAATTAAGTTGCCGATCCACGTATGAGTTTGTATTTCAGGCTGTCGATCACCGTCAACTTGTGCAACATCTTGATCCCAATAGTATTTAATGTTGTTTATTACAGTTTCATTACCGCCGTATCTTAAATCAGTCAAGTAAGCATCAATAATATAACCAACATCTCTTTGACATTTTGCTTCGTTATATGTATAACCTACAAAGCCCGATACGTTTGCTGCTACTTGTGCAGCAATCCATGCAGTTGATTCTTTTTGTATAAATTCTTTGTTTGCACTTAACAAAGCGTAAGCGTTTGGATAACGATTATCGTTTGCTCCAATGCCCGGTTTAAATACATAATTCTTTATCTGTGTTTTTGCCATGTTTTATAATCCAAATGCTATTGCTAGTGATAGTGCCTGACTATCGACATAATCTTTATTAGTAACACTAGAGCCTACTGTAGGTGCAGTTGCTATTGTAGCCGCTGAAAACGCCGCTGCTGCTGGCGTTGTATTACCTATGACTGTGTTGTCTATTGTACTGTTATTTATAGTAACTGCAAGACCTGAAGAATTTAATTCACCAAGTTTTGTGTCTGCTATTTGTAAAATTATTTTGTTTGCTGCGTTAATATCTAAGTTTGTTGTAGAATCTAACTTAGCTATACCAATGCCGGACACATTTAATTGCCCGCCTACATATAAGTCTTCGGCAATGCCTACGCCGCCGGCTACAGTAAGTGCGCCTGTTGTTGTACTAGTTGCTGCTGTAGTTGATGTAATAGATGCTGAACCAAATAATCCTGTTGGATTTTCAACTGTGATTGTTCCATACACAGTAGCATCTGCATTACCATAATATAATACATCAGGTGCATTTGACGGAATAGAAACATATAAAGTTCCATCGCTTTTGCCCTGTGAGTCAGCAAGTGTTGTGCCATCTGAGTGTCTTAACCCGTTTGTATAAGCAACTGGCGTTGCTCCTACAGCACTAAAAATATTCATAGTAATTGTACTAAGCTCTAAGTCAAATGTCTTAGTACCATTTCTATAAAGTGTTATTGATGGGTTATTTGCTCCACCACCGTCTATTCTAAAGTTTCCGCCGCTTTCAGTTACTGCAAAGTCGGTAACAAATGCATCGTCGTCACTAACTACTTCTAATGTAATTGATCTAGCGGTAATGTTTCCAAGCTCGTCTACTGTAAAGGACGGGCTATCGAATCCATATTCTGACTTAAATGCGTTATTTACAATTGTTGGCATACGTTACTCCTACAAGTATATTTATCAGATAATACTATTAAGGAGTTAGCGGGTTTTGATTGTGGAAGTACTGTGCTGTATAAATTACTTTTACACCAAGATTTGCATCAGCTGGTGTTGTAGTAGCTGGATTTAGGATGATATCAACATGACTATCATTTACTACAGCACTTACTGTAAGTAAATCTCTTAATGTACTATTTCTAGCATACACGACCACACTAGCTTTGTCTCTAGTAGCAGTTACTAAAACTTTAATTATCTCTTTATTATCAGAGTCAAGGTCTGCAGATATTGTATATTCAGCTGACGAAAATGATCCCATATGCCATCTATCAAGCAACGTATCTACGTACACTTGTTTCCAGGGTCCGTTATGCGATGTACCTAAATTATTTTTAAATAACAAAGTATTTTGTAAGCCTGTTTTTATATATGCGCCAATATCCATTATATTTTATCCCTAACTGATATAATATTTATCAATTATAGTAGTTTGCCTTTCATGATCCAATTAACACTAATGCGTCTAGGTACTGTGCTAGATATAGGACTATGATTTAGTCTGCAATCAAACATTAAAGCAGAATTTTCTTTATGCACAAATTCAGTATCATCGAATTTAGTTCCGCCATCTGCATCGTTTACATAATATAATAGACTATAATATCCAGGTTCAACCATATCTTGATGCCAACCTGTATTTTGACCAGGTGTATAAAAGTTAATCATACATCTATGTAGATGATCTAATTGAAAGATGTTTTGATTTTCATCTAACCAACAATCAAGTGCATACATTAATGAATCTGTTCCATTAAAATCAAATGTATTGGTTGCTAAATTAAACGGTTGCTTTGCAAAGCTACTTTTTTCTATATTTGTAGCTAGGCCTCCAAAACTAGGAAAGTGCCAATCAAGTTGCGGACTTAATAGTTGATCTACAACTTTTTTATGTAACCACTCGGGTAAAAAATTGTCAAATGTTTTCATTAATATTTCCTTCATTTTTTAAAGTAAGAATTGCCAGCATTTTGTCTAAAATAAGAATAATTAAACTTTTCTTCCCAAGCAATCCATTTTTCAGTAAACCAAAATCCTATTGGGATTTCTTTAATCTCGTCTTCTGTAATACACTCGTTTACTAAATTTATTGTTTCTTGCCAACGCGGATTACTAGTTAGTTTTGCAGTTGATGCTGTTTTAATTTTATCCCAAAAAGGACTATCAAACGTACTGCCGCCGTGATATACATAGTGATAAAATAATTCTAAGTCTTGTGCTACTGTTGTTAATTGTGCGTTAACCTCATCAATTGAATAATGACCTTCTAAGAAATCAAATACTGTACGTAATGATGATTCATAAAAGAATCCTGATAGTGCTTCTAACGGCTCAAAAAATAATGAAGTATTTCCGTTTTTTAAAATTCTTCCATCAAAGAACGTTTTAGCATAGTACGGCTTAAAACTAAATTCTTTTAATTTAAGATCATTTACAGGTGTATTAAATATATCAGCAATGTCATTAGTTGCTTCTTGTTTTGAAGTTATTGTATCGTTATATAAGTATCCCCAGCCTTGTCTAGTCTTTAAAGGAATTCCAAACATCCATCCATTTTTGGTAGCTTGGTGTATTGTAGTATTCCAATCTCCGGGTTTAGTAATTGTATGTACCAAACAATGATTAACTGGCATGTCTTCTATTAAATTATAATCAGTATAGTCTGTTGGATATCCTCTGCAATCAACTACTAAATCAAAAGTTTCTTCGTTGTTATTTATTATTACACTAGCATGTGATTGATTATTTACAATATCACTAACTGTTCCTTCAATAACTTTAAATGTATCTTGCCACATTTTTTCAAAACGCATAAAACAAAACTCTTTCATTTTAAAGTTATTAAAATGAATGCCATATCCGCCCGGTTGTATTACAGATTCAAAATCGTTCTCTCGCCAATTTTTCCACGACACTCCGAATTTAGGTGTAGCATCTAGCCAATCTGCATATTCTGCTAAATTAAATCCAGTTCCTTGAAATAACATTTTTGGCAAACCCCATGTTGAACTTTCACCAATGCCTAATATATCAATAGCCGGATCGTATACTGCTGTTACCGTTGTTCCTTTTGGAGAGTGGGCAAGGAAATGACATAATGACATTAACCCTGCTGTGCCCACTCCAACAACAGCAATTTTCATTAGTTACGCACAGTCAATAATTTATTGTACTCAGGCAAGTATAAGTATTCAATTTTACTTTGTGCTAGTGTACGTAATGCATCATCAAGAGTTTCAACTAATGGCTCACCACCTAGATTAAAACTTGTATTAAAAATAATTGGAACTCCTGTTTTTTCTTTGAAGTTTTTAATAATTCTATAATACAAAGGATTATCTTCTTCAGTTACTGTTTGTATTCTACATGATCCGTCAACATGAATAATACTAGGAATCTTTTCAGCAATGCCAGGCTGACAAGAAACTGCATACATCATATGCGGACTATCTTCCATACCGCGTAAATCAAACCATTCATGTACATCTTCAGCTAGTATACTTCCAGCAAATGGTCTAAAATATTCTCTATTTTTAATTTGATTAACAAAGTCTTTTCCATCTTCAAATGTTGGATCAAACATTAAACTTCTATTACCTAATGCACGTGGTCCTGCTTCTGATCTACCTTGGAAACATGCAACAATATTTTTACTAGTCATTAATTCAATTGCTGTATTATCATCTGCATCTTGTACAACTGCTCCGTATTTTTCAGCTATTTTATTAATATCATTGTCACTGTAATCATATGAAAATCCTAAATATATTTCACGATCATTTAACTTTTCACTACTTTGTGTTATTGTATGAAATCCTAGTAGTGCTACACCCATTGCTGTGCCGCCATCATTTGATACTGGTTCAACATATAAATTAATTCCAAGCTCTTTTAATTTAGTAAGGTAGTAGTAATTTGCAACACAGTTTAATGCATAGCCGCCGGACAACACTACATTTTTATTGCCACTTACTTCTACTGCTTGAAGAATAAGATTTAACACTTGATCTTGTGTTTCAGTTTGTACAGCATAAGCAAGATCTCTACGATTCTGCTCTGTTGTAACATCACCAGTATCACCTAACTTAGTGTTTAGTTCGTCATACAACTGCGCATTTACTAAGGCACCTCTTGGGTAAAACGGAACAATAACATTTGGATCTGATAATTCATAATTACCAACTTTTGTAAATAGTTTTGGTATGTTATCGTTAGGTTTACCATATGGAAATAATCCCATAGTTTTGCCAGCTTCAATTTCTTGAAATCCGCAATATTTTGTAACTGCTTCGTATGTTTTAGTAATGCCTGCATTTCTAGATAGTACACTATGGAATGTATTACCTTTTTCTCCAAACATATCTTCAGCATCTCGAGCTAGATCTATGGTCGTTAGTATTGCATCTTTTGTTCCAGAGTGCTTGTACAAGTGATTAAATGTACTTGGGTATTTGCAATCAATATACGATTCAACTTCCCACATTCCGGATCTAATAACTTCTGATTCATTATATTTTGGATCAAAACAAAAGTCTGCTTCCATTACAGATCCTGATCCATCAACAACAACTGCTACAGCATCATCAAACCCTGAACGATAAAATGCACATGCTGCGTGTACTTTATGATGTTGATGACTTAGGTCAATTACTTGTGGATGTTTTGGCAATTCGCCTTGCGGGTCTATTAATCCTAATTTACGTGCTAGTCCTGTATATACATCATCTCCAGTAAAGTCAACTCTTGGTCCACCTTCTAAATCTTGAGTGTGTGATATAAACATATAATCAATTCTATCAGTATAATCTAATACCTTTACCATAGCAGCAAAAGGACTGCCGTCATATTTTTTACGGGCAAGTCTTTCCTCTTCAATAGCAAATATAATTTTGCCATTTTTAATTAGACACGCACCTGCGTTATGTCCTCTAGAAATACCTAATACCCAAAAATCTTGTTCACTCATAATTTTTTAGTTCCTCGATTATATATCGTTTAATATTTTGTTTGCAATTTCTTCTATTTGTTCATCTGTTAAAGTCATTGCTTGTTCATTTTGTCTGTCTGGATATTCATCAACTGTTATACGTATCGGACTATATACTCTGTTGTCTTTATTAAAATCAAATATTGTAAAGTTTTTGTTATCCGGATATGTTACATTTTCAGGATAAGTAGATCCTAGTGCTAAGTAAGTTGGTTTATCGTATATATTTGCAATGTGTTGTCCTATTGAGTCGCACCCAATAAATGCATCACATTCATGCAGTAGTCCAAACCACTTTCGTAAGTTAACATCTTCAACAAAGAACACATCATTTTTAACACCAAAGTTTTTAAATTCTACATTAAATTCGTTCATCATTAATATAGAATACTTATGCTCAATTAATTTTATTAATTTTGCTGCACCTTCAATAGTAAATGATTTACCTGATGTATCAATTGGCCCAGATGGGCTTTGTATTGCTTGCATTGTAATTCCTCTACCAAAAGGCTGAAAAATAAACAATGGTGTTCCACGTTGGCTACGCATATCATCTATCATACTACGTGCCGTAACTAATTCATCTATACTTAAAATAATATTTGGTTTTCCTAGATCTTTGTCAAGTTTTCCATTAATTATAATATCAAATGCTTGTGCAATACTACATTTTTGATTATAGTATTCCCACACAGCATATGGTTCTGGTATAACAACATTTCTATCTTTTAATTTGTCTCTAAATAAATGCGGTGAATTTGTCGGATAAGATCTACTATGTAATATAGGATGTCCTGAAAATGCCTCATACTGAAATTCTGAAAATATTATAAAGTCGTCATCTGGATTAAGTTTGCTATACTTTTCTAATGCAGGTATTGCACATATAACTCTTCCGATGCCGCCGTTTATGTAAAATGCTGTACTTCTTTTAGTTTTTGTCATTTAGTCTCTCATAACTTTAATTGATTTAAATTTGCTTCATTACCAAAGTTTCCTTTGACAAATACATTAAATGCCAAACTTATTCTGTTTTGGTTTGATTCATTTGGGCTAACTTCATGCAGTGTTGATGAAGGAAAATATATAATGCTGTTTGTTGGTACTGGAATATTCCAGCTATTTGAATTAGTTATATTATACTCTTTAACATCTATTTTTAACATAGGCAAACTTGTAACATTAGTTTGATTTTGCGAAGAAAATGTTATACTGTTGTCTTCTGTAGTGTCAATATAATATACTCCACTAATAACTGAATTAGAATGATTGTGTCTATGATGACTAGTACCCGGTGGATTAATATTTAACCACGACTGTGTAATATAAAATTCATGCTTGTCTGTATCTATACGCATCACATCGTTGATATATTCGTCTAGACCGTGTAAGATTCTATCTTTAATTACTTTATAAGATTCTAATTCTAAAATGTTAGTTTCTTTAGATGAAAAATTACCTTCTTGATTTTTAACTACCTTTTGTTGTTCGCTATGAGTATTATGTATATCGGAGCCGATATAATCATTAAACAAATAAACTGGTGTTGAAAATAGCAACATAGTATTAGTCATTGCTTTTGGTAGTGACTGTTCCATTTATTTGTTACCTTTCTTTGTCGAGCATATTCTAAGGTTGCCTGATACACTTATTCTATAATCATCTGATGTGTAAAATGGATAAACTGCATGGAGCATTTCTGATGGGAACATTACTATAGTTCCTTCATAAGTTTTATCTACAGGAACCATAGCTGGTGTTATTCTCCCCATTGAATTAGTATAATAGAAACAAAATTTTGATGTATATGTATTATCTGCCGGATCTCCTGCATCTCCACCTACAGGCGGAAAATAATTAATTTCATCTTGTAAATCATATGGTATTTTAATCCAAATAACAAAACTTAATGCACCTGAATGATGGTGTAACGGATTAAATTCATATTTTTTTTGTTTATTAAACCACATTGAGTCTAAGTAAAACGACCAATCTTTTAATTTTGCTGCTTCTTCATATCCTTCTAAAAGGCCTGGATTAGCAGTTTGCCATGTACTTGCCATAGCTGTCAAAAACTCTTCCATATGATCTGTTACATGATTTAAAGAATATTCTTCTTCTATATGTCCAACTAGATTATGATTATATGTTAAGCCGTTGCCTTCTTTAATTATTCTTTCTATCTCACCTGATAAGCCTTCAAATAATTCAAAAGGGAGTTTTGCTTCTAATACACCTATATTAGGAAAATGTTTATTTGTTGCAGCCAATTCATTATTTTCCATCTTTTGACTCTCCATCACTATATATATTCTGATATAGCCAATCGTGTAAGCTAAGTTGGTTCTTAGCAGCACTATTCCATTGATTCATTTTTTCACGCCTTTCATATAGGAAATCATTTAGTTTGTGTTGGAGATTTATTTGCTTATCTAATGCTTCTCGCATTGCATCAATTTCGCTATACACATTGTAGTTCATTCCATTTGCAATACAATTGATGCCACCGTTGCCGTAGTGAGAATTGCTGTCAGTTTTTCTAAGATATAAATCATTAAATCCGCTTTTAGTATTCATTAAGTTGTTATCGTACACTCTATCTCTATTTGCTCTCCAATAAGCAGTATCATCTCTTATTGATAGCGCATAATGTAATGCAACAAACTCAGCAAAGTTATTATATATTTTTCTAATACTTGCATTATATACATCACGATCCCATTGTGTAACTTTAGGCCTGTCTACCTGACTACAAAATTCTAACATAAATTCATGTACGCTAAACAACCCATTGCTTTCTAAAGGTTCAATAAATGCTGCTGATAATCCAATTGCTAATACATTCTTAACCCATGTACGTTCATGTATACCTGTTCTAAAATTAATATGTCTAAAGTTTAATTCATCAGTAACCCTATTAGGATTATAAACTTTCATTTTGTCTGAATTAAGATGATCTTTAAATTCTTGTAGTGCTTCTTCGTCTGTTGTAAATTCGTCTGAATAAACATATCCTGTACCTATTCTTGACCATAACGGAATATTCCAGACCCAGCCATTTCCTAATGCTGTACAGTTTGTATATGTTTCAAGTTCTTTTTCTTTATCAGTATATGGTAATTGTACTGCCCATGCTTTTCTGTTTGGCAATATATCATTGTATGATTTAAACGGTTCTTGAAGTGCTTCGCCTAGTAATAAACTTTTAAATCCTGTACAATCAACATATAATTCTGCACTAAGTTCTTGGCCGTCTTCTAATATAATTTTTTCAATACCATCATCATTAGTTAGAATATTATCAACAGTTCCAATTACATGATTTACTCCTCGTGGCTTACAGTAATGATCTTTAAGGTATTGACCAAATAAACTAGCATCAAAATGAAATGCAGTATCGTAATCAAATCTATAATTATCTAGTTTGCCGTCTTCATTTAATGATATTTTATTTTCATTTACTAGAGCCATCTGTGGCCAAAAGTTATCTGCAAAATCACTAGCCGGAGTGTCAGGTTTAAATATTTTTTTAAGAGCCCAGTCGTTAACATTAAACCCACTAGACTCGTAAGCACTACCAAACGGATAATGAAATCCGCCGGAATCTTTGTCATAAAAGTCTGTAAATTTGATACTTAGTTTGTAACTACCATTAGTATGTTTAAGAAAATCTTTGTCATCTAATCCAAGATACGTGGTCCAATTACGTATAAAACCTAATGTACTTTCGCCTACACCAACAGTTGGTATGTCGCTACTTTCTACAAGAGTAATTTTAGTATTTGGAAACTTTTTTACAAGTGTTGATGCTGCCATCCAGCCTGCTGACCCGCCTCCGACGACGAGTATTGATTTAAAAGCCATATTATCTCCTTCGATACTATATTTAATTATAACATCAAAGGAGACTTTGTCAACTGGCTTTTTGCTTTATAATGGCTGATCTACTGGAACGTGTCCGTCTTCGTCTTCTTTTGCTACTACTGGTGTTTCCACTCCCGGAGGAAATGGCCAATTAACATCTTCTGATTGACTAATTGTACTATAGTCTAAAGTACCTGGTAAATCTCTAAGAGCCTGTCTATATGTAGCCCAAGCTGCTTTATCAGCATCTGATAATGGTGAATCTGCAACTTGTGTCCAATCACTTTGGAATAGTAAGTTAATACGTGTACGTTCTACAAATCTTTGTCTTTTTTCCCATTCACTAATTTCAGAATGGTCATATTCTTGTACTAAAAAGCCGTCATCATTTCTAACAATGTCGCCATATGTAGTTTCAATGACTGATTCACCGTTAGTAAATACTGCGTTTGATTCTAAAACTGGCTCATAACCCTTTGCAGTTATTTCTGCATGTGTAAAATCCCATGACTTATTCATAATATGCCATATGTTTTGAGGATCTATATAACCTGGGTCAGTTACGTCACCGTTAGAATCTACTTGAACATAAAATATGCGTGTATGTAATTCTGCGTCGTTTTCAAACATTTATTTTTCCTTGTTTCTAATATATTAATATTATAAGTTATGTGTATTACAGCAAGGCCAGCATCTCTGGTTGCCCCAAATGATTCTTACAACACCTGGTCCGCCCCAGCCGCCGCCATGTGACGTTCCGCCACCGCCGCCACCGCCGCCGAATGTTCCACCGCAGCTATAACCGTGTCCACGTCCGTTTGACCATGGTTCGCCTGGATTACCACATGTTCCGCCTGAGCCGCCATTGCCGCCTGATCCAGTTTGGTGTGAGTAACCTGCGTTACCGCAACAACCACAACTTGTTGGGCTTGATGTATAACAGCACATTCCACATGATCCAGTGCCGCCACCGCCACCGGTGCCGTATGTTGAACTGTGGTGACTTGTAGCAGATCCACCTCCACCACCGCAGCCTCTATGGCTTGATGTTGAACTGTTTGCAGGTGCGCTTGAACAGTAACCTGCTCCACCGCCTCCACCGCCAGCAGTGTTGTTATATGCTACCATTCCGTAGCCTCCACAACAGCTTCCTGCGCCGCCGTTAACACTTCCTGGGAAACCAAAACAACCACCGTAACAACCACAACAGCCGCCACATGCGTTCATTCCTGGCCAGCATGAACAACCACCTGTTGAACCACTCCAGCAACCGCCACGTCCAACTTGGACACAATATGAACTACCCGGTGATACTGGGATATTATTTGCCCATACCATCCCGCCGCCGTGTCCACCACAACTTGCCCATGAATAACGACCGCCGCCGCCTGCGCCCATTGCCATAACGTGTACTTGTGTTACACCACTAGGTGCAACCCAATTATACGAACATGTTCCGCCTGCTTGGCCATACTGGCCTTGATATTGTTGTTGTCCTGTAACTGATTCAAAGTAAAAGTTTTTACTAAACGCAACTGTTCTAAATGAGCCTGCTGGCATATCACTACTACGTACACCTAATGTAAAGTTGTAATTTGTATTAGTGTTATCACCAGATTTACCTGGGAATGTCATTAAACCGCTGTTTGATATTGTTACGTTAGCTGGTAAGTTACCGCGTGTAACAATTGACCATTCAACCGGTGTGCCACTATAACTAAACTGGAAAGTTTCGCCACCTGTAATTGTAATAGTGTTATTACCATCTGTAATTTTTGGATATGTGTTACCTGTTGATACAACAAATTCTAAATCAACATCGTATGCCCTATTGTATTTTGTATCTGTAACTGTAATGCTTAGTGTTGATGCTGCTGGCATACTGCTTGCGCCACCGCTTAGTGTACCACTAGATGATAAACTTAAACCGTACTGTGAACCATCGCGCCATGCAAATGTATATGTTGAATCTCCAAACGCACCAGTAACTTGAAGAGTCTCGTTTAATGATTCGTTTGCGTTAATGAAATCAGGAAGTGGGTCGCGATCTAATGACGCACCGCCAGCTAATACAAAACCAGTTCCGTTACTGGTTAGTATTAATCCAGAGTTTAAAAAGTCTGGATCCTCAATAGCTAGACCACTTCCTCTATTTTTTGATAATCCTATAAATCGTCCCATAGTGTGTTCCTTATTCCTCTCGTTTTATTAAGCTGCTGTTTCTATGCCAACAACTACAGCACTTACTGAAGCTTGTGACGATAAAATAACTATTTTTTGTGTAGCAGCAAGTACAATGCCAGTACGTTCCAAAATATTTTTTGACAACAACCCTGTTTCAAATTCTATGTATTCTCCTGCAGTAGGTGTAGCACTATCAGCAATAGCTAGGCTAATGTTTGATGTGTCTGCTCCTCTGTTACAGATTGATATTGATGCAACGGTATATGTGTCTGCTGGACATTCATATACTGTTGTTAATGTAGCGCCGCTTATATCACTTGCAGCTAATCTTCCTGTGGCCATTTTATATATTCTCCATTATGATGATAAAAAGTAATTTATTGCAACTGGTGAGCCAGTTATTCCGCCAGTAAAATTAACCTTATTAAGTATATTTATCTGACTTGCATTTGTTGTAGTAATTTCTTGTCCTGACACTTTAACAACACCAGCTGTTACACTGTTGACGTTTAGTTCGCCAGCACCGCCACCAATTTGTGAAGCAATATAAGTTTTAATTGCTTTTTGTGTCGGAACAATATTATCACTGTTAGCAGTAAATGTACCGTCTGTACTAAATTCAGTAATTACTGCTCCTGTTCCACCTAAGCTAACTGCGCCTAGTTGCAACTCATTTAGACCTGTAATGTTAAACGCATCAGCATTAAGTGTTGCTACACCTGTTGACTGTTCAACGTTAAACAATCCGCCAACTCTAAAGTTACCATCTTGGTCTGTGGTTGTGTAGAACACTCTACCGCCGCCGCCAACAACAGTTTCTTTTGTTGGATCAACTGCATTAACCGGAGTGTTCGGATAGTTAGTATCAGCAAAGTTACCTGTGCCAATATCTAAGAAGTCGTGTCCTGTTAGACGTACTTGCGAATATCTAATGCGTGTTTCAAACGCAACGTCATCTGCAGGAGCATCTGATATCGAAATATCTGGACTTACTTGGAACTGTGCTGTATATGGTCCTGAACCAAATACATTTCTAATTGTTACAAGTTTAAAGTATTTGTTTGGTATACTTGCAAATGTTATGTTAGCACCTGCTTGTGGCATTGTAGCAATGTCACTTACGTTAACTAGACTTCCAGGTTGGAACATATCAGCATAACCGTCGCCATCGACTGTAGCACTAGCTGTTGCCATTCCTGTTCCTCTATCTGTCCAAGTAGGTTGTGTTAACACACCGTTGCCAATTCTAATAGTAAACGGAACTTCAACAGTATTATTTGGATCTGTAACTGTCATTGTTGGAGCACTTGAATAACCCGAACCTGGGTTCCAAAGTGTAATTCTAGCTATTTTTCCATCTGCTATAACTGGACGACCTGCTGTTGTATCTGCATATAATCCACTTGGTGGAGCAGTAAATGATAATCTAGGTTCAATTGAATACGTTGTTGTTTCGTTAAGTGTTGCTTCAATTGCAGTTCCAATTACGTGATCCCAACCTGCTGTATCGTCGCTACACTTTTTAATTGTAGCAGTCTTTGTACCTGAATTATATGTATCAATATAACCATATTGTCCTGCACCTACACCTGCTGTAAGGTATATTGCCATTCCAACATATGCAGCGTTAACTCTAGTATCAGTATTTGATATTACTATTTGTGTAGTATTACCTGACTGTGCAACGTTCTGTGCATCAAGATATCCTGCACCACCAAAGTTTGATGGACTTTCTACAGTTTCAGTTAATCGTATTTCATGTACGCCGCCGTTGACTGTTTGGACTGCGTTAACTGCTGCGCCATAACCTTCACCAATTGCTGTTATAGTTGTTGCGCCCGCTGTGTAGTTAACACCAGCGTTTAAATATTCTAGTGTAAGAATATCGTCGCCGTTTGTAAGTACGTTTGAAACAATAGCTTGAAGTGCGAAGTTATCAACGTTACCGCCTAATGGTGTTTCTGTACTATCAATACCTTCAGCAACAGTACCAAATGCACCGTATGATGAGTTACCGTTAGTAGCACGAATCTTACCACCGTTCTCTGCTAAGTAACCAATGTGTCCGTAGTATGAGAACACACTAACAAGTTCTGTTCTTCCTAAGTTAGTACACCATACACCAATTCCGTCTGATATAATTTGTGTAAAGTCGTTAGCAACAATTGAATCATTACCGCCATCATGTAAGTCGCCGTCAATTTTACAACCAACACAACCAGTACCAAATGTTGTTACGTTTTGTACATATGGTGATTTGTTAATAATCCATGCATCTGTGTGTGCTGGACCCCAACCTGGATCTAAACTTACAAATGCTCCTGCTGTAGGACGTTTAGTTCCATATGAGTTTGCTGAGCCTAATGTACCTGCTAAACCTGTTATAGTGCAGTTACGTAAGCCTGTGCCGTTACGCATATAGAACATGTCTTCTGTTAAACTTCCTTGTACTGCGTTAGCATAGTAACGTGCAGCTAGTAAAGATTTGTAGTTACCTGTATAAATTAAATCGTGCTGTACCGAGTCTAAGTATGCATTAACATCTCTCTTACATGCCTCTACATCGTATGTATAACTTGGATACGTATCTGCAATATATGCAACTACTTCTGCTACTAAGAATACTCTGTTAGCTTCAATTGCTTCAACTGCATATGTATAATCAGTTGATGTATTAGGTGTATTTGATCCAGTTGTTACTGGAACTGTTGAGTCACCTGATACTCCATTTATTTGCCAATCAATGTAATCATAAATTTGCTGTACTAAGTTGGCAGCATCTGTTCCTGCTGTTGCACTACCTGCTGGTGCTGTTGTTACTTGATTTGAAGCATTACCTGTTGTTTTAGTTACAGAACCATTAGTAACAATATTACTCATTACTGCTGATAATCTACTAAGTGCATCTAAACTATAAGCAACATCGCCGCCTGCTACTAATGAACTTGCTGGTTTAACTCTTGTTGAACGTAGCTCGTCACCAATAATTGCTGTATTTTCTGGAACAATAATTGGAAGTACTTCTGTAAATTCTCCAGTTTTAACAAATATACTATGCTGTGGCTTCTGTTGTGCCGGAACACCTGTTGTGTCACCTGCTGTAATTGCTGCTGTTACTACATTAACTAAAGATTCTAGTGTAGCTTGTGCATCAGCTTCTTCAGTTTTAGTTGCATCAATTACTTGATTTAAACTACCACGTACTGTTGCTGGAGCAACATTAGACAATACTGCATCTGTAACTGTTTTAATATAGTTTAAACCAGCTGCTGTTTCAGTTGCATTATCTGCTAGATATGTAGTTCCATCTGCTGCAAAATATGATTTTGCTGCTGCGACTGAACGTTCATTGCCACCATGTGATAAATCCCATATAGCAGCATCAAGTACTTGGCCTACATCTCTGCGACAAGTAGCTTGTACATATACTAAACTTGGGTACGTTGCATCAATAAATTCAATAACTTCATCTTGTATAAAGCTTCTATTTCTTTCTAGTAAACTTCTTGCATTGTTACGTATTGCACCGTCTTGTACTTGCTCACATGCATAACGTATTGTTTTCCATGGACGGTCTAATGTAACACCATAATCTGGTGCTGGTGTATCAATACCGTTAACAGTTGAAACATAAAATACATTATTAATTGCGCCAAAGTATGCCCATTCTGGAGCATCGCCTGTACTATTAACTTTAAGACCTTGACCTACTTCGCCAATTGGTAGTCTTGTTCCGCCTGATCCGCCGTAGTAAACAAGGTCGCCTGCTGTAGTTAAGTTTCCTGATTCTGCACCAGCGTTCATTAAGTTCCAGTTAACTCCGCCAGTATCTTGATCTGGTCTGTTAGTTAATGTTACTTGATCTGATGTGTGTGCTAGTATACAAACATAGCTGTTTACACCGTGATATACAGTATCACCTGCATCATAGTATGTAGCGTTTGCCCATGTATTTTTCCATGCAAAACCTTGGTTTAATCTTGTCCAATATGAAACATTAGGTGGACGCTGTCCTGTATGGTCAGCTGTACATAAGTATGAATATCCGCCTAAGCGTATAACATCACCTACTACATATTCTTCTGCAGAACTATCATCACCCCAGTCGCCTAAGAATCTAAATCCTGTAGTAAACTGTTCCCAATCTGTAGTGTTAGCATTTGGTTTAGCTTGATCAATATTATTTGTTTTTGACACATAGCTATAACCACCATAAGTAACAAAGTCACCTGGTTGATAGCGTATTGAATTGTGCCATGAATCTTCAAACTCTAATCCTTCAACAAACTGTGCCCAATTGCCTTCGTCTGCATCTAAGTTTGCACCGCTTGTATGCTGTGTAGTACAAATCCAAATTCCGCCGCCCCATTTAACGATATCATTAATTTTATAGCGTGTGCCGGATGCCCAGTCTGTTTTATATTCTAAACCTTTGTTTAGATAATCCCAATCTGCTTGATTTGCTTCAAGACCTAATGCGTCTGATGCTGCACTATCATGACCTCTGTTTGCTACGTATACTGTGCCACCATATTTTACAATATCATTTCTTCTGTAACGTGTGCTGTTAGCCCAGTCGCCTTGCCACTCAAATCCTGTTGAGAAAATATCCCAGTTATCTTGTGTTGTTGCAACATTAAATGTTAGTACGGCTCCGCCGCCTCCGCCAATTGCGCTATCAATAATTGAAAGTGTGTCACCTACAAGATACTGTGTACCTGCGTCTACTATTGTAACTGTGGCTCCACCGCCAACTGCTACAACTACATTAACTTTTGCTGCCTTACCAAATCCACCATTTGCTGTAACATTGTTATATGTACCAGGTGTTCTAGCTGCGTCCGCTGCGCCAACTGTGTCTATTGTTAATATAGCACCGTTGTTAGGTTCAATACCTAACGCATCAGATGCTGCACTAGTATGCTCTAATGTACAAATATACACAACACCGTTATATTTTGCAATGTCATTAATTTTATAACGTGTGTTAGCTGCCCATGCTGCTTTATAATCGAAGCCTTCAGCAAATAAATCCCATTTGGATTGATCAGCTTCAAGACCTAATGTTAAAGTAGCAGCACTAGTATGTGCTTCATTTGCTACGTACAAGTACCCGCCATATTTTACAATATCGTTTACTTTGTAATAACTGTTTATTCCCCAATCACCTTTCCAGTCTTGACCATCTGTGATCTTATTCCAGTAAGTTGATTCGCTAGTTGTGAACAATGCCGGAGCAGTATGGCCTGCAATACAAACATATGTGTTACCGCCGTTGCGCACAACGTCATCTTTGTAGTAGACTGTACTCGGAGCCCAATCGCTCTTCCATATAAATCTAATTCTACCTAATTTAAACTCTGCCATTTAAAAACTCCGCTCTATTTAATATATTTATCATAACTGTTTCAATTACTTCTTTGATAGGAAGAACTGTTGTGCTAGATAATCTCCGCCAATTCCACCCTTTATGTCTACTTTTACAGGAATGTTTATTTGCAAACCTGCATCGTTTGATATGTTGTTAGATGTTACTCTAATTTGTCCTGCAATCAATGTGTTAGTTACTGCGTCAGCACCACCACCTGATATTCTACTTTCTAAGTAAGACAAAATTGCCTTTTCAGTTGGAACAATGTTATTTGAATTTGCAATGAAAGTATCTTCTTTACTAAACTCTCTAATAATAACTGCACTACCACCAACTTGTATTGCACCTAAACTAAGTTCTTCAAGTCCTGATAACTCAAAGAAGTCTGCGTTAATTGACACAATACCTGTGTTCTGTTCAACTGCAAATAGTTCACCAACTCTAAAGTTACCATCTTGGTCAGTACTTGTATAAAATACTCGTCCACCGCCATACTGTGTAACTTCTTGCTCCGGTGCTGGAACTTGTGCTGGATTATATCCTTCTGTATATAGCTCAGGATATCTTGTTGAGTTAATATTTCCTACACCAATATCTAAGAAGTCGTGTCCTGTTAAACGTACTTGTGAATACAATTCACGTACAATAACATCTTCTTCATGTTCTGGTGAATTTTGATTTGTTAACGGTGGACTAATTTCACATGTAATATCAAAGTTTGGTGCTGATCCACTCTGTGAAACAATTTTAGTTAGTCGATAAATTACACCATCAATACTATTAAACACTACGTTAGCGCCAGGCCCTGGTACTATGTCAACATTTTTAAGAATCATTGTTTTACCTGTTTGGTAAATGTCAGCAAGTCCGTTACCTGCTATTGCTGTTGTTGCAGTAACATAACCCGAACCTCTATTAGCAAATGCAGGCTGTGTTAACACACCGTCATTTATTCTTGGAAGCTCTAATACGTCAACAGTATTTTCAGGATCTACAATTAATACTCCAGGAACTGATGTATAGTTACAGCCCGGATCGTACATTACAAAGTCTTTAATTCTACTTGAAACTACATTTACTCTTGCAAGTGCTTTTGCACCTGTTGTATACTTTACAATTGTACTAGAGCCAGTTGGTACTACCCAAAAATCGCCGCCTGCGCTTGATGTTAGTCCAGAACCGTTTGTTATTGTATATGCAGAACTACCATCATCAAACCATGTCCATGCCCAACCATCTTTTGATCTTGCTACTGTTTTTGAACCTGATCCTGCTGCTGGCCATGCAATAAACTCACCGTTATGATAAATGATTCTTCCTGAGTTTTCCCCTAAATTAGAATTAGGTAGCAATCCAAGGTTAGTGTCGTCTCTATACCATGTAATACCATCAAAACTGTATGCTGCTGTAGCTGCACTATTATCTTCGCCAACTGCAACAAATCTGCCGTTGCCGTAAACTATATGTCCCCAACTTGCTGTACCACTTATAGCACCTACTGTTTGAGTCCAATTACTTCCGGCGTCTGTTGAATAAGCTGTATCTCCATCACCTGCTAGTACAACCCATATTCCGTTACCATATGCTATACCAGCCGTAACCGAACCACCAGCAATAGAACTAAATGTTCCAGCACTTTGCGTAGTTCCGTCACCGTTTGTTTTTGACCAGCCATTTTGATTACCGTATATTGCAATACTTGTTTCTGTCGCTGGATCTGTAGCTAAGTGAAAGTAATTCGCTGCTTGAGATGGTAATGTAATTGTTGACCAAACTCCAGTACCTTGTGTATATTTCTTTATTACTCCGTCACTTGGCGATAAAAAATATGCAGCAGTATTACTTGTAGTTGAGGTATAAAATCCTCCTGGAGCATTGCCGCCAATTGATACGCTAGTGCTTGCTGTAAAGTTTAGTCCGTCAGTACTAATACCAGTATCGCCATCGCCATTAATAGCAACATATGTTCCGTTAACATATTTTATATCTTTAAGACTTGAAGATAACGAGAACGGCCATGATACAGTTGCAGTATTAGGTGTCCAACCTGGATCGTCAATTTCTACTGTAGGTTCAATACTATATCTAGTTGTTGTATCTAGTGTAGTTTCGATAGGACGTCCTGGATATAAATTTTCCCAACCATTAGTATCATTACATTCTTTAGACACTGTAGCATATTTTAATAAGTCGTCGTAGGCTGTAATTTTAGCATATTGGCCAATACCCTTACCTGCAACAATTACTATTCTCATACCAACATATTTTGCTGCTGTACCTGAGGTATCAGCTGCTGCTAGTTGTATTCTTGTGTCGTCGCCGCCTTGTGCTGAGTTTAATAAGTATTGGTAGTTTAATCCACCCGGTGTACTTGAATCTGCTGGGTCAAGCACTCTAATTTGTGATATAGCTTTATCTCTAAATTCGTCATAATTTAATGAAGCATTAATACCTGTGCCAGTTACTGTGCCTGTTGCAGTTGAATAACCCTGTCCTGCATGTTCATATCCTAAAGCAATTAATTCACTACCATTAGTATGTGTTATTTTTACTTGTGCTTCAAGTGTTTGGTTATTTACATCAGCAGTAATAGGTGATTCGCTTAAACTATAGCCTTCTGATCTACTACCAAATGTACCATATGAGTTGTTACCGTTTGTTGCTCTTAAAATTCCACCGTTTGTTGCCCAGTAACCAATATAACAATAATATGTAAACACACTAACAAGTTCTGATCTACCAGCTTCGTTAGCCCAATAACCTATGCCATCAGATATAACTTGTGTGAAATCGTTTGCAACAACTGACTTATTGCCGCCATTATGGTATGTTCCGTCAATTTTCATACCAATACACGCTGTACCAAATGTTGTTACGTTTTGTACGTATGGTGATTTATTAGTAATCCAAACTGATGTATCTTCTGGGCCTGTTCCTGGATCAAGTGTTACAAAAGCACCACCTGTTGGAATTCTTGTTCCCCATTCATTACCGTCTAATGGCAATGTTCCTGTTAACCCTTGTAGTGTCATATTTCTAATACCACTACCGTTGTTTACTCTAAACATGTCATAGCCGACTTCGTATCCAGCTGCTGGTTGAACATTAGTACTTCTTAATTCGTCACCTACTAATGCACAATCTCTCGGCACTTTAATTGGAATAATTTCTTGATAAATGCCTGTTTTAATTTGAACAGTTGTATTCTTACGTACAGTACGTTTAAGGGCATAATTATTATCGCTTGTTCCTGGGTCAGTAACAGTATCAGAGTCATAATTAACTGTATCTACAAATGTTTCACCTGAAAACGTTGAAAACAATCTATTTAATTCACCCCATAAATCATCACAAGCTGCTTTAACAGTAGGACTATCTACATCAACTAAACTAGTACCTGCAATATATTTGTTATAATATTTTACCCATTGGCGAACGTCAGAAACGCTGCCAGGATTTGCGGCATCGCCATTAAGATCCCAATATTTGTAGTTTGTTCTAGGATTAGTTGAATTAATAAGAGCTATAAAATTTGGTGCAGTAGTAGATATTGGTGTCTGATTTACAATATATGACATTATACCACGTGCTACATATTGTCCGTTAAATACATCACTAAACTGTGGATTTGATTCAACATATTCACATGCATATTTTATTGTTCTAAATGGCGAGTTAAGTGATTTACCAGCAGTTGGAATATCAACTCCTTCAATTGAAACAAAATAAACTTGATCAGTAACTTCATAGTTCTGCCAGCTTACACTAGCACCTGATCCTTTTATTATATTTCCAGGTGCACCAATTGCTAGTCTTTCAGTTTCTGAAATTCCAAATGTTCTTATGTCACCAATAGTTGTTAATACGTTACTAGCAGTACCTTGTATTAAGGTAGTCCAGTAATTATCAGCTTCGTTTAATATATCTAAATCTGGACGGTTGTCACTTTCAACTCCTGTATGACGTGCAACACAAGTATATGTTACACCTGCATATGTTACTACATCACCTAGTTCATATCCTTGGTTGTCAACCCATTCTGCTTTCCAATGATGTCCAGTTACTACTCTAGTCCAATGTGTTAGTAAGTCAGGATGTACACCTGTGTTGTTGTCAAATGCAACATATAAAAATCCTGAAACACGTACTACATCACCTGGTAAGTATGCTGTTGCAGCATTATACTCACCTAAATGTTTGTAGCCTGTTTTTAAAAGTTCCCAGTTTCCTGTGTCCTGTACAATACCGTTTACACTTGGAATTTGTCCTGTGTTATTTGTTAATGCAGTATATGTATATCCGCCGTATAATACAATGTCACCTTTGCTGTAAACTGTAGCTGTATTCCATACACCTTCGTAACCGCTGCCTGGCATCCAAACTTGCCAGTTACTATTATCAGTTTCAAAAGAAGCTGTACTACTATGATAGGTAGTACACATATAAAGTGTAGGTCCGTATTTTACAATATCATTTAACTTATAACGTGTAGCACTTGACCAATCTACTTTGTATTCGATACCTGAAACAACAATTTCCCACTTAGCTTGATCTGCTTCTAAACCATTTGTAGGACTGTCACTAGTATGAGCAGTAATACAACGATATACAATACCGCCATATTTTACTATATCTTGTACTTTATATCTTTCTGCTGTTCTCCAGTCAGCTGTCCAAAAATCTGATGTTGATACGATTGTCCAATGTGCTTGTTCAGTTTCTAATCCTAGTTCAGGAGTACTTGCAGAATCATGTTTAGCATTACAAATATATGTAATACCATTATATCTAATAACGTCACCTAGATCATAATATGTATTTGGTAGCCATTTGTTTAACCAATTATATGTAGTTGCAACAATAGTCCAATTCGCAATATCAACTGGCAATTGTAAATTAATTAAGAATGTTGATGTATGAGTTGCTGTACACTGATAAACGTAACCTTCAAATTTTACAATATCGCCTATTGTGTAATATGTAGATTCTGTCCAATCGCCCTTCCACGCTTGACCATCAAACATCAGTTCCCATCTGCTTGCTGCGTTTGCTAGGTCAGTAGTTAAATTGTCTGCATTTGCAGTGTGTCCAATTAAACAAACATATGTCTTACCGTTGTAAAGTACTATGTCGTCTTTGGTATAAACTGTAGACCCAACCCAAGTGCCTCTCCATTTAAACCTTATTCTATCTAAATTAAAATTTGCCATTCTCTACTCTCTTATAATCCGTTTGACGATGAATTGTCATCGTATGTGAAACTATGATTTACTCTTGCTACTAATTCGCCATCGCTATCAACATAGTATGAAATATTTCTGCCATCCCATCTAAACTGCTCATAATTTAGATTATCATATACTAAATCATGATTTACATCTCTACCTTCAAGAAAGTCTTGACCTTCTTCAAAACTAGGATAGTTTTGTGCAGGATCGCCGGGGTTGTTAATCATTATTGCATCTGTTGTAGACATTTGATCCATTTTGCCTACAAACAATTCTCCGTTATCAGTTCTACGTAGTCCATAAAAGAATCTATCTGGAATAGCTCCATTTATATGATCTGGTGATGTACCTGTGTAATTTGCCATAATGTTTATCCTTTATACAATGTCTACGTAACTAATAACTGCGTCTAGTGACTCATCACTACTAGCAACTAAATATAATTCATTTGACGGAGCAAGTATTAATTTTTCGCCTGCTGCGAGTGCTTTCAAACTACTGTTTGGCGGCACCATAACGTCCTTCATTAAATATCCTTCAACACTTGTATCGTCTTTTACACTTATACTTATGTATGCTATAAAGTTAGTTAAATTAGCTAAATTGAGACCAATAATTGTTGATCGTGTAGCTGCGTCAGTTTCTAGTGCTAGAATAGGAACAGTTCCTACTTCCTTTACTACTTTATTTTTAAATTGCGTTGCCATCGTTTCTTATCCTAATGTTAATACGTATTCAATTGCTAAGTCTTCTGCTGCTGCAAAACTAATTGAGCCCGTTGCACCTGCAACTGAAACCCAGCTAAATCCGTCCCATATTTCTAAATATCTTTGTTCTGTGTTGTAACGCACCATCCCAGTTTCTCTGTATGCCGATGCTGGGCGTTGTGTGTTATCTCCTACTGGTACAACAAATCCGCCAGTACCTTCAATTTTAAAGTACCCGCTACCTTGCTGTTCAAAATTCATTATCCCATTTACTTCAGTATTTGTAATAGTTGAATCTTTAAATGCAATATTATCAATTACAACTGAACCGGTGCCATTAGCACTTAGAGTTAAATCTGTATTAGTAGTCTCAGTTGTAATAATATTACCATCAATACTTATGTCATCTACTTCAATTCTTGGTGTAGTTAATTTATCTGCATCAATAGTAGTTACTACATTATCTTGTATATAAAATCTAATTACGCCGTCATTTGCACCAGGAGTTAATTCTGCTGTAATGCGTGTGTCTAAATCTAAATCATATACACCGTTAAGTGCTATCCAGTTACCATCATAACCTTCATACAAATTAGTTTCAGTGTTATAACGAATCATGCCTGTTGCTGGCGTTGGTCTAGCTGCTGTATTTCCTTTTGGCAATTGTAACGCACTTGAAGAATTAATTCTAACTGTGCCGCTATCTGCATCTAAGTTAATGTCGCCACTTAAACTTTCAATAGTGTTTCCACTTAAACGTAAATTACCTGTGTCAATCTTTTCACCGGTAATAGTTGTTTGACTGCTGCCTGTAGTAATTGTAATACCACTTGATGTATTAATGTTAAATGTTGAACTACTAAAATCTACAGTACCGTCTGCTTGATTAACATAAAATAAATCGCCAACTCTAAAGTCACCTTTGTGATCTACACTACTATATCTTATTTGTGCATTATTTGTTTCAACTACTTCGTTTGCTTGTATTACATTATTATCGTCATTGTCAATATCTTTGCCTACACCAATGTATGCTAAGTTTTGACTGATTAGATACATTAGTACACCAGGGCCATCGCCTACTATACCAAAGTTACCATATACACAAGCACTTGCAATTGCACGTACTTCTGCACCAAATTCTGTCTGATCTGCTAGTGTACAGAATGTAGCTGTTGCGCCATTACTAAAACGTAAATCTTGTGAGTTAGTAGTATCGTCTGTAATTGTGTTTGCACCATCTGCTGCATTATTAAAATGTAATAACAGTTTAGTATCAGTGTCACTAACATGTTCTGATAGTGGTGCAGTAAATGCTGCTGTATATCTTGCTAGTCCTTTAGTAACTCTAAATTCGTCTACATAACCGTCAAGTTTTTCTGTACCATTCCATGCTGCTCCAATAATAAGAGGTTTTGCAACATCGTAATCTGCTGGAGAACTAGTCCAAGTTCCTTCTAGTACACCATTTAAAAATAACTTTGTGTCATTACCGCTACGACTAATTGCAATATGATAAAATTGTCCTGTTACTAAAGTTGATCCTGTAATTCTATCTGAACTGTAAGAGTAAAAACGTAATTCACCATCTGAATGTACATAAACTCTTGGTGCAACATCTGTTGCTGCTCCTGCTCTAAAATCAAATAATGTTTGTACAACCGACACGCTATCAAAGTAGAACCATCCGTCAACTGTATAATCGCCTGTACCAAAGCCAAAATCATTATTACTTGCAACGCCTAGATAATCAGTCGAACCATTAAGTTCTAAGCTACTTGTGCCAAACTTTTTAACAGTTGTATCAGTTGTAGGTGTTCCGTACTTGGTTATAATTTTGCCGCCACGTTCGCCAGCAGTTTCTAATCCTGTTAGGTTTCCGTCTACATAAAACTTGCCATCTGCGTCAACACCATTAATAGTGCCTGTTGCAAGAACTGTAGTTCCGTCTGTATCGTAATAACTAAATGTGTTTGTGTCTGCAATAGTTCCAGTTAAGCCCGAAACTCTAACTGCTGTTTTACCTGTGCCGCGTAATCCTGTTGCGCCGTCTAATCCGTAAATACCACGATTAGCAAAATATGTAAATGAGTTTAACCATTCTACTCTAGCGCCGTTAGTTACTGTAATAGCGTCTACGCCTGGTGTAATAAATGTGGCACTATGGAACAACATAGTTGCTTCCTTGCTTGTAGCGCCTGCTACAGCGCCGTCTATGTACGCTCCTTTACCTGCATCACCCTGCGCAAAACCTCTTGGGTCAGCAGCGGTTGTTACAGTACCTTGTGTTATAACACTAATATTTCTAATGTATGGAGAACGGTTATTTCCTGAAACTACAAAGCCAGGTGCAAACTTAAATGCGTATCCTGTGTTAAATCCTGATATAGTTAAATCTTCAATTGTTGCGCCGCCGTTAAGCAAAAACACATCATTACTTGCTGTTGCAACAGTTGGTGTAATATTAACACTACGTATGCTGTGACCTTTAACAGTAACTCCTACAGGTACTGTCATTGGAAATATTTCTTGATAAACACCTGGATAAATGTGAATTGTATCGCCGCTAGTTGCTTGACTTAGCGCATACTTTAATGAACCGTATGGATCATTAGGGTGAGTACCTGTATAGCTATCTAGTCCGTTTTCTGCAACATAAAATATATTGCCTTGACGTAGAGCAATATTCACGCCATCAACTGTAATAGAATCAGTAGTAACTGTGTTAGCAAAGAAGTTTTGTGTTCTAACGTCTGCCCAAACTTTTCCAGGCTCACCTAAGTTATATGTGTCAGTAGCATCTGGAACGATATCTGAATTAATTTCTGCATTAAATGTAATATTATCAGTATCAGCATCGCCAATAGTAATGTTACCGTCTGCTGTAATATTGCCTGTTGCAGATATATTACCTGTTACATTTGTATCCGCAAATATTTCTACAGTACCAGTACCATTAGGATCTAGTTCAATATTTGTATTAGTATCGTTTGTACTAATAACATTGTTTTCTAAATCAAAACTATCAATTGTTAATTTGTTTTGGTATATAACATTATCAGCTGCACCTAAAGTTAATGTAGCTTGATTTGTTGATATTGTAGTTCCGGTAATGTTTACATCACCAATATTAGCAAGTGTAGCAACTTCTAATTGTGGAGCTCTAGTAGTTCCGATTACGTCCAGGTCGTATTGGGGGTTTGCGTTGTTAATTCCGACGCGGCTGTTATTTACATCTAGATATAATAGGTCGTTCTCAAAAGCTAGATTTACTCCTTCACGAAGTAAGTTTGCCTTTAAGAGCGGACCACTTATGCGACCAATAGCCATCTCTTCTCCTCAATACGGGGATCCTGTCCCTCTAGCCGAATTCTCATCCTATTAAGGTTCTTTGCTGGCTAACCACAGTTTGACCCTGCAATACAAGGGTCGCTGTACTGCATTAATAGTATTTATCGTTTTCTGTAATTAACCTAGTACAAGTATATATAAATCGGCCAGATCTTTTAATATATCTTCAGTAACTTCGTCACCGGCGCCTGCACTACGTTGCCATTCGCCATCTTGGTTATATGTTTCCATAAATCCTAGGTTTGCGCCCGCTTGTGTATTGTACCTTGTTTCGCCTAATTGTGGTGTTACAAGGCGTTGAGCATTATTACCGGACGGAACTACAAGTCCTGTTATTCCTGCAAATTTTACAAATCCAGTACCAGTTGTAGCAAGTGTTAACATGTTATTACTTGAATTTGAAAAATTATTTTCTTTTAATTCCATATCAAATATATCAACGACATTTGCTGCTGTAGCTCTGTTAAGTTCTAGATTTGAATTAGATAATGTAGTTGTAATAAGGTTGTTATCAAACAATACATCGCCAGTTGATAATCCGTGTAAGTTAGTGCTATTAAAGTCAATATTTCCTACTTGAATACCTGCTGCTGTTAATACAATATGGTTATTAGTATTATGGGCATCAATGCCTTCTTGTCTATCTGAACTATAAATTCCACCAAAACTCAAATTACCACTTGAAAAGCCTTCAAATAGATCTGTTTCTACATTATATCTAAAATCAGCAGATTCGTTATTTCTTTGTGCATCTGTGCCTCTACTAACAATTAACGATCCGTTGTTACTAGTATTTAAAATGCCAGTTTGTGGACTTAAATTTAAGTCGCCATCTATTGTAGTAACAGTATTTCCAGTAAGTCTAACGTTACCAATATCAACACGTTCACCGTCAATAAAAGTCTTTTCTACACCATTATCTACAGTAATATTACCAATACCACTAAAGTCTATAGAGTTTGCATCAATGCTTGTTTCGCCTGTGTCAAAGTCTACAAAGAAGTTATCTCCAACACTAAATTTACCCTTTTGGTCTGTACTAGTAAAAACAATACTACCTGAATTTAATTCAGTTACTTCTTGACTAGGTATTGTAAGTGTGTTATCATTGCTTACATCGCCGCCTGTGCCAATATAAGCAAAGTTTTGACTAATTAAATACATTAACGTATTAGCACCGTCTGCTACTGCGCCAAAATTACCATATACACATGCTGATCCAATTGCTCTAACTTCTGCACCATATCGTGTTGAAGCATCTGGCATTAGTTTACCAGTTGATCCTTGTGTAGCATACAGTCCTCTATTAGCAAAATATGTAAAACTGTTAAGCCATTCTACTCTTACACCATTTGTCATTGTAATACAATCAACCCCAGGTGTAATAAATGTTACACTGTGAAATAACATACTTGCTTCTAAACTTGCACTGTCTAATGTTGCGCCATCAATAAGTGCGCCTTTACCTGCATCACCTTGCGCAAAGCCTCTTGGGTCTGCTGCACTTGTAACACTACCTTTTGTGATAACTGTTACGTTTCTAATATACGGAGAGCGTGTGTTTACTAATCCGCCTGCTGTAAACTGAAATGCGTATCCGGTATAAAAATCTTTAATAGTTAAGTTTTCAATAGTAACATCGTCTTCCATAAAAAATGCACTATTATTTTGTGTTGCTGCTGTTGGTTTAATAATAACATTTCTTATGTCTTCACCAACAATATCTACATGCGACGGAACAGTTAGTGGAAATTCTTCTTCGTACTCTCCAGGAAATACGTGTATTACTGTTGGACCTGCTGTACTACCATCTACTTGGGCAAGTGCATGTTTTAATGTACGAAATGCGCCGTGTTGATGGTCACCTACATTTGAGTTGCTACCTAATGTACTAACATAGAATGTATTACCTTGGCGTCTTCCTAAACTAGAAGCATCGCTATCGCCGACAATAAGTTCATCAACGGACATTGTTTCAATATTTAACAACGTACTATACATGTTTAACCACTGTTTTGATACTGATCCTAAATCGCTTGTAGCTGTTTGATCCGGAATAATGTCACTAGCAACATCAGCTGCAAATGTTACATTATCCTCGTCATCATTACCAAAAGTAAAATTACCAACTGTTTGTATATCTCCAGTAGCATGTAAACTACCTGTAATATTCCAATCACTATTAATATTAAGTGTGCCGTTGCCGTTTGGACGTAACTCAATATTACTATCAGTAGTTGTTGTACTAATTGTATTAAAATCTATTTTTAGATTATCTGTAGCAATTGCTGTTGCAAAAATATTATTAGCTGCATTAAGATTAATAAATCCATCACCGCCTAATGCTTCAATACGACTATTATCAATTGTAAAGTTTGCAATATTATTATATGTTGAAACTAAGTTTGTTGATCTAATAGGAGTAGTAAGCATAAGTGCATCTGTTGGTGCTGCACTGTTAATACCAATTCTTTGTGAGTTAACATCAAGATGAAGGACCGGGATATCACTGCTAGTATTTTTAAAGTTAAGATTAACGCCTTGGCGTTCTAAGTTATCTTTAAGTACTCCGCCGCCTATGCGGCCTGTTTGTGGTTCTGGCATGCCCTACTTCTCCTTTGACAATGTATTTATTTGTCTAAGTTGTGAATTACAGTAACCGGCTTGCCTGTTGGGACCGGACTTGTAAATTTAATCCACCATCCTGATCCAGTTGAAGTATAAGGATGGTTAGGTCCTTGTTCTGCACCACCTGTTGATATTGCAGCAGTTTGGTGTATAGTGTAGTTTGTTGTTGGTATTTGAACTACGTTTTCAATTAATACTATAATGTTATTAGCTGTTGCAGGAACTGGATAATCTGTATCATTACTCTGTAATTCACCAAATACTGTTTCATCTGCTGTTACGTTACCAACACCTAAATTTTGCCAAACAATCCCAGGATCTTGATTAGGTTCTTTAAAACGTACTTCTCTCCACGCACCATTTTGATACGCTTCTAGTTGTTGATCAGATGTGTTGTATCTAACTTGTCCAATTGTAGAAGTTGTTTGTACTCCAGACTCTCCTGGACGTTGTGCTAAAGTACCAACTGGTACTTTCATTGCACGGGTACTATCAACAACAACTTGATCGTCAGTATCATATTGGACACCTTTGCCCTGTATACTTCTCAAGTTAGTTGTTTGACGTTTAAGTAATCTCATTTTATACTTCCAAATAGCTTATTGTTGCTGCAAGATTAGTGTTTCCTGAACCAATGTCAGGTTCAGCAACAAACGAAATTTTATCTCCTACATCTAATACAACTCTTTCTGAGTCAAACGTAAATGTTTCACCTGCTGGCAATGTTAGTTGTCTTACTACAGTAGTTTTAGCTAATGCCAACGGCTCACCACTTGGAATTAAATGCATATCAAATTTTGCATCTTTTGTTGCTGCGTCTGCTGCATCCGGATCATATGTATTACAAACTAAAATATTTGTAACTGCGTATGTTTTACTTGCAGGAACTGTTAGCAAGTCTAACTGTGTTGTTGTTAATTGTGCGTTTACTATTGCCATTTCTATTCCTTAAAATAACATTCCAAAAAGGAGTGCTCTATTTTTACTTACTAATTCATCACGATTATTTTCTGCGTTTGCAAAGTATATTCCAGTGTTACCAATACCTTGATTGTCAACATATAATTTTATACCTTCAGTTGGAAATGTTGGTACTAATGTATTATCATCTTGGCTAGGCACACTGTTAATGTGCAACATATCATCAATGCGTACTGCACCTGTTCCATTTGCTCTTAGAGTTAAATCGTCTGCACCAGTATCAGTTGTTTCAATTACTGTTCCGGTAATTCTTACTTTATCAAAAGCCCATTCATCGTCCGTTACTGTCGCAATAGTGTTACCATCAATTTTAAAAGTAATTACACTATCTACACCAGTGTTTTCAAAATCGTCAATTTCGACACTACTAACTGATACATCACCATCACCAATTTGGCGTAGGAAAACGTTTGCAAAGTTGTATGCAACATAGTCAACTACTGCTTTTGCATTTGGTATTACATCTGCTTTAGCAGAGTCATAACCAGTTAAGTTACTACCTGCATATGTAAATACTTTAGTTTCGTAATCAACTGTAGGGTTTACATTTATTGTGCTTGACCCTGCATCTAATGTTAATGTTTGGCTTCTTGAATCTATTTTGTTTGTTGCTAATGATATTAATTGACTTGCAGAATCAATAGCTATAAATCCGCTTACATCTTCGTCGAATTTAAAATCTGCATTAGGTAAAGTTCCTCTATTAATAGTCATACCAGACTCACTACCGACAGCACTGATGCCTGCACCAGTTTCGCCACTATTGAGTGTGATCATATTATCTTCAATATCTAATTCAGTTGTGTTTACTGTTGTTTGTGTTCCTTTAACTAATAAGTTACCAGAAATTTCAACAGTTCCAGCTTCAAGACCTGTGTTTAATTCAATCTTGCCGCCTGTTTGAACAGATATTTTATAATCACCGCTTGGTATATCTAAATACTTTGACATTCTTTATTCCTATATAAAAAGTAGGGGGAACTTAATCCCCCTAATCTAATCTTAGTCAGCTTCGAAATCATCTGCGCCAGTGAAGTCATCAGCTGTACCAGCTTCTTCCATTTCAACTTTAGCATCATCAGCAGCATTGTCAAATGTCCAAGAAATACTTGCACCTGTGTCAAGTGTTACTTTGCGTCCTGCAATTTTTGTAACCTGACGAGCTGTGCCGCCATCGTCTTTAACTGTAATAGTCATATCACCTACTGCTAAAGTACCTTGTGCTTTATCTGCTAGTGTACAATCTTCTGTGTCTGTACCGTCTGTGCAACGGAATTTTTTACTTCCAAGTTGCTTTACAATCCAACCGTTTGCTTCAGTTTCACCTGTAGCACGGAAACGTACTTTAATTTCAGATCCACCAGCTGTTGGTGTTCCGAAAAATCTTTTATTAATTGGTCTTCCCATTTGTTTTCTCCTTTAAAAAGTAGTCCTATGCCCGTTCTATGGGCTACGCTGTGGTGCAGCATAAGTCCGCCTTGCGGCACACTATCTGACATTAGTATTTATCAATTACTCTACGTATCGTCTTATACCTAAGGCTCTGTTAGATTTATATAATTTTATAGAAACTTTGTTATCTTGATTGCCGCCTAAAATTGAATAATATTCGATACCATTTACATTTACTGTTTTAAGGTAAAATCCTACATGTCCGTTGAATACGTTTGGTCCTCTTGGAAATACTACAATATCTCCTACTTCCGGAACATCTACTTTAGTACCCCAATGTAAAAAACTACGTGCAGCTAAAGGATATGGATGGGCTTCGTTTGGGCTACACAATTGACATATTGCTACTCCAGGTTGGTTTAAACTAGGAATACCACTTTCTTGTAATACTGAATTTACAAATGCAGCACACCATTGCGTATACACAGGATCAACATCTAATAAATCCTTTAATTCTTCTCTATGGTAACGTTCACTGTGACCAATATACGGTATTGCTGTGGATAAAACTTGTGAATTTTGTGCTTCGGATGTACAGGCTGATAATGCAAAAAGTGCAAATAATAAGTTATGCTTCATAGAATATTTAGCCATAAAAAAAGACCCGCAATGCGAGCCTTTTAATAGTAAAGTCTTTTTTATTAAAAAGAATATTTAATTGTAGCTTTTATACTATCAGCATATTCAGTTTGTTGTCCGGTCCATGTGTTTGTTCTATCTACTTGATGTAAATAAATGCCTGTTTGAATTCCGCCTACAGTATACAATGCACCGTAATACATTGCGTCTGTTCCGATATCGTCATTCTCAACTCTATGTGCAGTAAGCATAAACTCTTTATTTACGTTATACATAACACCCATATCAATTCTGTTATCTTTTGTGTATGTTCCTGTATTTTTATCGTCCCATACTTCGATACCAAAACCTACTGGAATATTATATCTACGAAGTATTTGCGAACCTAAAGACCAACCTTCTTGTGCTGATCCAGTTTCTGGGGCAATACGCATATACGATACTTCTGCTAGTCCTGCTAGGCTTACTGTTGCTCCTGCATACATTACTTCATTAGTTGGGTCATAACCTATTGCAACACCGTATGGCATCTGTCTTTGTAATCTGTATTCATCAAATTCAAATTCATTACTATTTTGCCAGCCGCCGTATGTAAGTACAACTTTTTCATTATGGTCAATTCTACTACTTGACTCTGTAATAATTAATGGTGCGCCAATTTTAGCTGTTTTTGCAAAGCCTAAACGCTGAGCATCTGTTTCGCCTAAATACAATCTTGTATTATTTGCAAATCCAAATCCTAATTGTTTTTCAACAATAGTATTATCTTTTGTTCTGTCTAGTGAATACTTTGAATCAAAGCGTGTACTTGCACCTGCCCAGTTTATTATAGAATGATTAATTTCATTTTCAAATCCTAAAAATATTTCTGCGCTAGTGTCTAATTTGTTTGTTGTTGAGTCAGGGTCAATATATAATTCGACTTCACCGTTAATAAAAACTCCTGCGGGTAATGATAGTGCTGTTTTTTCTAAGTCAGCTAATCTTTGTTCTATTGTTTTATTATCCGCGTAGGCAGATGCTGCAATCATAGAAAATATTGCAGACATTATAATAATAGTCCTTTTCATTTTTTTTACCTTTCTAAGGTAGTTGGGTTTCTTCTGTAGTTATTTATTGTCTACTTCTTTTTAAGACAAAAAAATAGGCGCACTAGGCGCCTATTTTAATTACTTTAAAGTAAAACTTAGCTAAAAGTTACACCGCCAGCAATAGCAACGTTACCTAAGTAATCTGCTGCGTTACCAAGCGATGATGCAGTGTTATTCAACTCAACATATCCATAACGTGTCATGAATGATACTGTTGGTTCGAATGTACCTGGATCTAATACAACTCCTGAGCTCATTAGCGGGATGTATGGGCAATAGAATGCCGCTGCATCTGATTCGCTTGAACCTTTGTAGCCGATTAGTACTGGTGCATCGTCTGCTGCATATGTGTTTACATATACTTTCATTGCGTTGTTCAAAGTACCAACCATTTTAGTGTTAGTTGGGGCTTCAAAAGTACCTTCAGTTGTTCTTGCAAATGCACTTGTAGTTGCAGACTGTAGGATTGTTAGTGCAAATGGTGATACCACTGCCCAGTTACCTGCGCCTCTACGTGTACGTTGTGCAATCAAGTTACTTACGCGGTTAATTTGAACAGCTAAAGCAGCGTGTTCGTCACCTACGAAAGTAGCTGTACCACTTACAGCCGTTTGGTCATAAGTTTGTGCAGCCGCACCTGATAAAGTTACAAGCGAACCGATAACTTCTTGGTCAATCTCAGCAGTAATCTCTTGTGCAAGAGCTGCCATGATTTCTGCTTCTACGTCAATACCGTGCATAGACTGTGCGTCTTGTGCAGCTTCAAACGTCCAGCGAGCTGACAATTTACGTGTCTTAGCTTCTACTGTCTGCTTCAAGATTTGAATTGACATTTTTCTGCCTGCTTCTGCTTCTAAAGCAGCAGTACTTGCAGCTTTTGCAGTTGCCGCATCACCTGAATATGCTTCAGCAATTTTGAATGGGCTTAGAGCTTCTTCGCCTGCTGTAGTATCAGTGTTACCTGCACTTGTGTCATTCATTGTATCTGAATAACGTACACGTAGCGTGTGAATTTGACCAACTGGACCAGTCATTGGCTGTACGCCAACTAGTTCGTTAGCAATAACGGTTGGCATAACACGTCTGATAACTGGTAGGATTACACGGTTAAGTGTAGCTACGTTACCTGCTGATGTTGCGCCTGCTGTTGCACTCTCTGACAAGTATCTGCGAGTGTTTTCTAGTGTAGCAGCCATTACAGACTTCTTGTTGCCTTGCAGGCCTTCAAGAAGAGCAGTTTTGGTGTCTACCCAGCGTGATTCTAGTAGTTCTGACATCATTATCTCCTTAATTTAATCCAGCAAGACGGCGTATGTCTAATACGTTCGATTCGTCTGCTTTATTTGTCATTGTTTTTGTTACGGGTCTATTGCCTGTAATTTCTTTGCCTTCTGTGATGTTTGCCTTTTGCTTTGCTGGAGTATTACTATCAATAACTGATGGTAGGTACTTATTAAAAGATTTTTGCAATCTATCAGTTTGTACTGATTCCAGTAAGTCTGTCATAATCTCGCGTTGATCTTTGCCTAATGGCGAAATCAAACCGTTCATAATCTTTTCTCTCTTAGCAGTTTCAATTAAGCGTGATTTCTCTTTGCTTGTTGATTCTGCAAGATCTTTAGCTTTAGTAGCAAATGCTTTCGCTTCTGCCAATTGCTTATCTTTAGCACTTAATACGCTCATTAGTTTACTTACTTCTGAATTTTCATTCAAGTGTGAAGAAGTATACTCATTTGCAAATGCTTCAAATATCTTACGACCGAAGTCGTTGCTACGTGCTGTATCAATATCTTCTTTAAGTGCAGTAATTTCACCTTTAAGTGACTTACCAACCATTTCAGATACTGCTGTTGCACTTCTTTCGATAAAGTTAGCTTTAACTTTAGCGAAGTGTGTCTTAGCTTCGCGTACTAAACGTACTTTAGTTTCAGCTAAGTCTTTCTTATCTTCATTGAATTCTGCAATTTCACCTGCTAGAGACTCAACAACAAACTCTTCTAGCTTGGCATAATTTTCTGCCATTGCTACTTTGTCTGCTCTTAATTCTTTAATCTCGCTTGCTAAATTTTCAGCAACGAAACCCTTCAGTAGATCTGCATTTTCACGCATTGCAACAGCATATTTTGCTTTTGCTTCTGCGAGTTGTTTGCGGTCATCTGCAAACTCTGCAATCTCTTCAGCAAGTCGCTCAGAAAGCATTGAGTCGATAGCTTCAACCATAGTTGACTTATCGTGCTCATACTTTGTAGCAAATTCTTCACGTAAATCAGCAGTTACCTGCAAACGATTTTCGTTAATTTTGCTTTCCCAAGCTTCTTCAATTTGGTCTCTAATCTCAGCTGAAACAACATCGTTTTCAAATAGAGTTTTTATTGCATCTATCATTACTTTCTCCTGTTTCATTGGAGTTTACTGATTATATTAATCAGTGATTCCTTAAGATACTTTTGTGCCTTGTCGTCGTGTCTAGTTGCCTGTGCTAATTCGTATGCCTTCATCCCTCCACGTGCATTCATAAGTGTTTCATAAATGGGTGTTGGATATGCACCAGGGGCGCTAGGCTGAGCCACAACGTCCACAGTGATTATTTCAAAGTCAGAAACGGTATTACTGCCGTCTTCTGCTACGTTACCGCTACCACGTGACGAGACGCCTAGTTTAACTCCGCTTTCAAGCATTGTTTTAACTAGGTTCCCCATCGGTGTTGGTAAAATTTTCAGTTTTCCATAACCGTTATCGCCATCCATCCAACATTCAGTTATCATATGGCTAACACGGTCTATATTGATATTAAGTCCTTCTGGATGATCCACTTCACCGAGAACACTGTATCCTCCAGTAATTTGATCATTGAGAGTTTTGACAGCCCTGCCTATTTCATTTACAGGATACACTCGCTGATTAGCATTGCGGACACCACCTTGGATCATAATACCTTTTAAATAAAGGTCTTTTCCTTCGTTGGCACCCTCAAGCACTATATTAGCTTGGTCGAATGTCAAATGCTCTTGTAAGTTTCTCATCTATTAGTCCTTACTATCGTTCTTATTTGCCTACAACAGATTTTTTGTTGTCAGCAGTCTCTGGCTTCGACTTCTTTTCAGCGCCGTGTCCAGGTTCGGTTTTGCCAGCTTTTGCTGCCTTACCACCAGGAACGTTAACGTTCTTGGTATTCATGTCCTTTGCACTTGTATCACTTAAAGCATTACCTTTAACTGTACTTCCTGCTCCGGCTTCTGGATCGCCTGCTACTGCATTTTTTGCAATGTTAGCACTTGTGCCACCCATATTGTTTGCGCTTGCTACTGTTGACTTTGAGTTTGCACCGTTGTCGCCCATTGTAGCTGATACTTTTTCTACGTACTCACGCATTGTTTCGCCTGCTGTCTTTTCAGTTTCTTCAACTTCTTCGTCAGCTGCTTCTTCAACTTCTTCATCTGTAGCTTCATCAACTTCTTCATCTGATGCTTCAAATGCAAATGATTCTTCTTCTGGTGCTTCTTCAGCATCGTCGTCAGCTTCTTCGCCATCGTCTTCGCCTTCGTCATCACCAGCCATCATTTTTTCAAATTCTGCTTTAAGGTCGTCTAGTGCGTCTTCTAGGTCTTCTACACGATCTTCAACATCACCTTCTGGTGCGTCTTCGTCGTCGCCTTCTTCGCCTTCGTCGTCCATGCCTAGGTCTGTCATCATGTCGTCAGTTGGGTCGCCGCCCATGTCGTCATCTGCTTCTACTTCAAAAGTGTCTAAGTCAAAGTTTTCTTCAACTTCTTCTGAGTCATCTTCGTCTAGGTCTTCATCTGATGCTTCATCTACTTCTTCATCAGTTGTTTCATCTACTTCTTCGTCAGTTGCTTCATCAACATCTGTTTCGTCTTCTAGTAGTGATTCGTATATATCGCGTGATTTTTCAACAACGATCTCGTGGAATAGTTCTTCTGCTGCTGCCTTGTCTTCGTTAACAAGTAGTTCTAGCATTTTTTCAAATTTATTTTGATCTGACATTACGTTCTCCTATAAATGTTTTAAGTGCTGCACAAGCTATGCGCCTGTACGGGGCTGTCATAATATATTTACTCTATTAACAGAAAAGTGCGTAGAAATAGGCTCAAAACAGACCGTTTTTCAATTTATCAGGAAAAACTGAAGATTTTCTTAAATTCTTCAATTGAAATGTGTGATAAATTGCTAATGTTTGAAAATTCTTTTGGTATGAACCCACCCTCTCCTAACACTCTTATATATCTCTTTTGCGAGAAATTTTTAGTTGTGATGATAGTTTGTTTTAACCAATTGCCGTGAAATGTTGCACGATCGTGCTTCTTTTTATAATTTGGAGTGTCTGCGTATATATTATTAATTCTTTCACCAAGACCTTTATAATCAAAACCTAAAATATAAATGTCAGTTGTATCATGTGTACTAGCTAAATGTAATGCAGTTGGTCCACTACTCCAGCCTTTACTTGGTTGAAAAAAATTAAAACCATGCATGCCATTATATGCACGATTAGGATTAGTCCATACAGCATGACTATGCTGATACCCTATATTATTAATTTCTAAAATCATTTTCATATCAACTGCTACAAGATAATCAGGATCAAATTCTCTATACAGAGCATTGCACCCGTATACAGTTCCTTTTGATTTTAGTTCAGTATGATCTATAGTTTGTCGACTAGTGCCATTGCCTAGTACGAACGCTATTTTTTGCAATTATTATACTCCGGGTTCTGCGTTTGCTGCTATACCATACATTTGCTTAACGAACTCTTGTTCTTCACGCTTTTCTTCTGTATGTAGCTCAGATGCTTTCCGGATTCGATTGATTTGACTTAGAGTTAAACGTGTTTTACGAGTATCGTCTTTTTGCATAGGCGAATCATCGTAGTCTTCCTCGTAGCGTTTGTCTTCTACAGGAGCAACAGTTTCAGGGTCGTGGTAAAATAATTCTCTAAGTATCATATTGTATTTATATCGTTTGCTCAGTTCCTGCTGCTGGTGCACCTAGTTCGTCTCCAGTAACAGTATCAGGTGCAGATCCTTCTCCGCCTTCAACTCCATCAGCACCTTCTGGTGCTTCATCTTCTATACCACCCAAGTCTGCTCCAATGCCAGCACTACTAATACCTGCATCACGCATTTCTGCACTTGGATCACCCGGTGTTGGTTCTAAGTTTTCTTCATTCTCTTCGCGCCACAAGCGTTCGTTCTCTGCAAGCTCTTCTTCTGACAATCCTAAGTAACGTTTCATTGCAAATCTATTTGAAATATAAGGTATTGCTGCCATTTGCGTGTATGTTGGAATACGTGCATTATCAATTTCAGCTTGTCTGTAACTTGCAAAGTTTTGTGGTGGTTGAAATTTAAGATCAAACATTGCTGTGTCAATGTTTACACCCTTTTCAAGTAAGTAGCGTTTAAATTCTGTATCAAATTCTTCAACTACTAGATTTTGTAAACGTTCACAGTATGTGTTAAATCTTAATTCTTGTATGTATGCAGTTCCGACTCGTCCATCATTATACTGTGAAGCTGAGTCGTCAGCGCCGGTAGGCAAATAGCTACTAGGGATTCGTAAACCGCGTACGAGCTTATTAGTAAAATATCTAAGGTCATCAATTTCTCCTAAGTTAGTACCGCCTGGTAGTGTTTCAACTTTAGAGCCACGCCCTTCAGCAGTTTGAGGGAAGAAGTAGTCTTCATTGATTGACAGTGGATTGTAACTACTGTCTATGACATTTGATCCACCTCCTGTCGACGATGGGATACGTCTTTGATGTATTTCCGTTTTAACACGTTCCACAAATTGCATAGCAAGGTGTGATGGCATGTTACCCACATCAACGTAGAATACTCTGCGCTCTGGCGCACGTTGGACACGATATATAATAATCGCATCTTCAAGCAGTTCTTTTTGCTTGTATACTTTAAAAATAGTTTCTAATAATGAATTACCAAATGGATAGTTGTTGTCCAAACCTTCTGAAAGACTTAGATGTACAACATGTTCTGCACCTACAGTAAACTCAGAATCATCAGTTGTAAAACGTGAACCACTCATACTTGCCTGCGGGCCTACCATGCCTTTGGCACCGCCACCGCCTACTGGACTTGATCCATTATATTGACCGCCGCCGGCTGGGCTCATGTTACCATTATTTACATATGGGGTTGTTGCAATTCCATCTTTAAAATTAAAGTTTACGTTTTTAATTACGTATTGTTCAGGAGTTTTTCCTTCAGACTCATTTACAATAATGCGTGTTATGTTTGCAGGATCAACATGAAACCATTTTTTAGTTTCTGGATCTCTTAGAAAGAACTGATCTCCCATTTTAAATACATTACGTAGTACTCTAAATATTTTTGTTTCAAAATTTTGTAGTTTATTCCACTGCTGTAGATATTGACCAATAATATTAATTTCACTATTAGTTGCTGTTTTGCCTCTATAATCTACAATAAACGGAGTGTTGTTTTGTGCATTCTTTTGCGTACAAAATTCAGCAAGAATATCAAGTGCAGCATTAACTTCGCTGTCTTGATCCATAGTGTTGTATTGTCCGTAGCGTTCAACTCTGTTAGGTGAACCTACGTAAACATCAGGCAAGTAGCTTGAATAGTTAGAACGTGCTGGACCAGCCATGTTGCCGTTACCGCGGCTACTAAAAGGTGAATAGCTACCATTTTGGTTATCACCCGTTGGTACTGGTGTAAAATATCGTTTCCAACTCATTTATTGCTCCTTAGTTCCCAACATTGCTAACTCCGCCTTGTGCTAGGTTACTTCCAATTATATTTTTTGTGTTGCTTTCAATCTTAACATCTAAGTCTCTAGACTCTCTAAGTGTTACTAATACTTCTTGCATAACACTATTTAACTGATCATTGCCTGCACCACCGCCAGAGCCGGCTAAGGCTCCGCCTGCTATTGCAGAACCTGCATTTTCGCCTTTCGAAAATGGGTTCCAACTGTTGTCTGCATTTAGTTCATCGTTCATTTTTTCTAAAACAGTAACTAACTTCTCCATAGCTTCAGTATAACTTATAATTCCTGCGCTGTCAAGTGATTCTGCAGAAAAAGTGTTTAAAGAGGTTGACATAGCATTAATTGCTTCTGCGTTAGCTGTAACTCCTGCAGAATTTATCTCTGCATCACCAAACGCTTTTACTGAATCCCATGGCATTTTTTCGTCACCAGCAAACCAACCTGCTATTGCTCCAAGTACACCACCGGAGCGTTCAGCATCTATAACTGGCATGTTTTTCATTGCTAACGCAAATGCACTTACTGCTCCTGCGTTTGCAACAATGCCTGTGGTGTTAAATGTATAATCACCAAACTTTTTCATTGGAGCAAACGGATCTGTTTCTCCACCTAATAATCCAATTATAGCATCTTTTGCCGCAGTAAACACACTTGCTGCCGGGGCTGTTGGAAAATCTTTCATTGCTTCGGCATATGCTGCTACTGCACCTGCGTTAGCAATAATACCAGGAGTATTAAATTCATACTCCCCAAACTTTTTCATCTTGTCTAACGGATCATCTGCACCAAATAAGCCTGCGATTGCACCACCTACTGCTCCAACTGCTGCGCCAATACCTGTTAGTCCGTCTGCTGCTCCTAATGCAGCCATTGCTTTACTATATGCAACTATTGAATTAGCATTAGATGTAATTACAGCTTCGTCAAATGACTTTTCTTGGAATTTTTCAAGTTGTGCTAGTGGATCTGTTTCGCCACCAAATAATCCTGCAATGCCTGATGTAACACTTCCGACTAACGATCCTAGTCCTGCAACTGCTGAACCTGCACCAAATGCTGCCATTCCCCCTGCAACTGCTGCCATACCTAAGCCAGCAGCTTTTAACGCTTCGCCATCTAATTCTTCAAAGCCTTTTAGACCATCTTTCAAAGACGGCAATGATTGGCCTACTAGCCATGTTGCACCAGCTATACCTGCACCAATCGCAACAATTGCTGCGCCTACTGCGGCTGCGCCTAATGGAACTAATGGATTTGCAAATGCAATAAGTCCACTAGCAATACCTTTTAGTACTGCGCCAAGACCTTTACCAAGACCTTTGCCTATGTTAGCAATACCTTTGCCAGCGCCGGCGCCTGTATTGCCACCGCCACCAACTGGGCCGGTAGGTGCACCACCGCCTCTGTTAAACACACTACCAAGAGCAGTTTTAATACCACTACCCATTGCGCCAACTACAGCTTTACCTGCAAACATTAATCCTATACCGGCTACTAATGAAGCTACTACACCTTTATTGTCCCATAAGGCTCCCATACCGTCTTTTATTATTTTGCCAATTGCTTCCATTGGATTGTCAAATGGTAAACTACCTAAGTATTCTGCAATGCCACTAAGTACATTTCCTGCTGTTGATATTGCTGTTCCTATTGCATCTAGTGCGCCGCTCTTTATGAATATTTCATGCAGTTTTGCTGATAACTCTCTTTGATTTTCTTCAAATGTTAATAGTGCTTCTGTATTTGCATCTTGGGCGGCTTTTTGCTCTGCCTGTTGTGTTTCAACGTCAGCTAAATTACGTTTGCCAAGGTCAGTCATTTTTGTTGCATTGTCTAAGAAATCGCCTAACGGATTACCTGACGCTTTTAATTCTTGAATAATTCTTGCACGTTCAGTTGCGCTTGCTCCTGCAAAGTTTTCTAGTTCTCCGCCTGCCAGCTCAAATGCATCTAGTAGAACTTGTGGATCAGCACCTTGTCCAATTTGTGCCATTGCGTCAGCAATATCCGGACCAGCATCACCTAAAACAGCTAAAAGCTGACCAGCTGCTTCGGTTGGATTGCCTGTAAGCATACCTTTAAGTGCTTCAGCTGTTGAGCCTCCTACTTCATCTAGTAATGCTAAACTTGTTTGAAGATTTTTATATTGTACAGACCCTTCTTCAAATTGACTTAGCAAAGTACGTGCAACCGAGTCAGCAGCTTGTTCATTAAGCATTGCTTCTGCTTCTTCTCTAGTCTTACCAGTTACTTTTGCAAGTTTATCAATTTGCATTAAGTAGTCTGCACTACCAGCAGCAAGCTCTTGTGTACTTTTATTTTGTAAGGTGCCCATACGTCTTTGCAATTCAATGTAGCTTCCCATTCCTTCATTGATTTGCTCTACACTAAAGCCCATATTCATAAGACTTTTGAAGTCTCCTGTAGCTTTAAGGTTCTTATTCATTTTTGCAAATCTTGTAGCACCTTGTGCTACACTTCCACCAAGTGCTGCTAAGTTTGATGCGTTACTTCTAAACAAATCTGACATTTCGCTTAAACTTAAACCCATGCCAGCTGATGCATTACGCATTTCAGTAATTGAGCCGCCAAAACTTGCGCCAACTGAAGACAATCCTCTAAATGATTCTATTGTTTCATCTGCATAAGATGCTAAGGGTGCTAATGCGCCGCCGATGCCAGGTAATACATCAGTAAATGCTTTTATGCCAGTTTCGTTATTAAATAACGATTTACCTAGTTCTAATGAACTTCGTGCTAATGCGCCTAATCCTGTAGCAACAGCATTGCCCATTAATGCTGCAAATCTGTTGGTTGCTTTAGTTGCGTCCTGTGTTGCTACCGTTTGTTCTTCGGTAGCTTCAGTTTGCTCTTTAGCTGCTGTTCCACCGTCTTTTACTGCTTTATTATACAGTGCTTGCAACTTTAGTGCTTCGCCCTTATTACCAATGCCTAATTTCTTAGCCATTGCTTCTTGTGCCGTCACAAGACGCTGTAGAGTCACTTCACTAGCTACTCCGTCCCCGCCTACATTACCAATATTTACTTCTTCAGCCACTATTACACTTCCAAGTTATATGCGCATATAAATAATAGAGATACATACTTATATATAATGTATTTATACGGAGATGAACATGCCAGAATTTAACCCTACGGAATTTAATAGTAATATTGAGCAAAATCCTTTGCGCAAGTATTTTAGACAACCCAAGGTGTATATCACGTTACCTAGTAAAGGTAAATTTTATGCTCCTGATGCAATTAACATTCCCGAAGGCGAGGAATATCCTGTCTATGCAATGACAGCTAAAGACGAATTAACTATGAAAACACCTGATGCACTATTAAACGGTGCAGCAACAGTTGAAATAGTTAAAAGTTGCGTACCTTCAATTATTAACCCGTGGGCAATGCCAAGTATTGATTTAGATGCAATATTAATTGCAATAAGAATTGCTACGTACGGCGAAACTATGGAAGTTGAAACAAAAACACCTATTACAGGTGAAGATAGAACGTTTAGTGTAGATCTTAGACAACTTCTTAATAAGTTAGTTGTAAATGAATATGTTTCAGCATTTACTACCAGTGACATGACAATTAATGTGCGCCCATTAACATATAGAGAGTTTACTGATGCAAGTTTAAAAACTTTTGAAGAGCAACGTATCTTTGCATTAGTTGAAGATGAAAAAATTAGTGACAATGAAAAATTATCAAAGTTTAATGATAGTTTTCAAAAACTTACTAAACTGACTATTAGTACTATATCAAGAAGTATTACTTCTATTGTTGTCGGCGATGATGAAGTAACTAATCCTCAACACATTGAAGAATTTATTAATAATGCTGACAAGCAATTTTATAATGATGTGTTATCTCATATTGAAAAACAAAGAGATACTTTCCAACTTGAGCCATTAAAAGTTCAAAGTACAGATGAAGACGTTGCTGCAGGCGCACCAAAAACTTGGGAAGTGCCAATTACATTTGATCAATCAAATTTTTTCGCATAAGGATCCTAGCCTGGACCGTGGCTGAGATCCTAGAAGAAGTTAAGCATATGGAAAACGGCCAAAAAGAAGTTAAGAATGAAATAATGAAACTTTGTTGGTATATGCGCGGATCAGTAACTTTAGACGAAGGATATAATTTATCTTACGAAGATAGAGCTATCATAGGGGACATAGTTAAAGAAAACTTAGAGACTACAAAGAAAAGCGGAATGCCTTTCTTTTAAACGTAGCTTAATCCAAACATTTGGTTAGTACCTTCTAACAAGTGTACACGTAATCCTAAATCACTCCAACGTAAATTATTTTCTTTTAACATTCTACTAATTTCAAAGTATATACTTTGTGTTAAGAATCTTTCACCTGCTTTAGAATTTGCAACCCATGCTTGCTGTTGTTTACTAACATCAACACCTGCTTTAGCAAAAGTCATAATCTTTTGTGCTGCTGCAACTCCACTTTCTTTATCACCTTTTGCTAATTTAGCAAGGTCACTTGCAATAGTGGCTGCTGTCTTTGGTGGCATTGGTTTCTGTCCACCTTGTACTTTGCGTATATCACCTTTTGCTTTTTCGTAAGTATCACCCGCTGCTGCATTTTTAGCTGGATCTTTTTCTGCTGGTGCTGTTGCATCCGCTGCTGCGTTACCATCCGCTGTTGGTGCTGTTTGAGGTGCTGCTGCTAGTGAATCGATATGAGTTACTAATGATTTTGCATCTTCAGGTCCTAACTTAGCAACTGCTTGTTGCACAGTTTTGAAATCCATTGCTGGTTCTGATTGTCCTGGTGCAGCTGGTTTACCTCCGGGGCCTGCTTTTGCTCCTGGTTCTACAGGTGCTGCTGCTTGTGCTGGTTTGCCACCTGGCCCTGGCTTTGCTCCTGGTGCTTTAGGATCTGCTGCAACTGGTGCTGGCGGAAGTTTTGCTCCTAATGTTTTATAAACTGGTGCTAGTACTTGATCACTTACACCTTGTTGTCTTAATATGTTTGCAATTTCATTACTGTCTGTTGGCTTGCCTGCTTTAATCCATGCTTTATTTAATTTGTCAGCAGTAATTTTAGATGACAAGTTCTTGCCAACTGTTTTTGCTTTAGCACCTACAGCTGCCGCGCCTTTTTTAAGTGCTCCGCCTGCTGCGGCTGCACCTTTCTTAATTGCATCTAGTGGACCTTCTGTTAAGATTACAGCCGGTGATCCGTGACACCATTCAAATACTGTATCAATTTTGTCAGTATTAAATTGAATAGAGTCAAACATACGACTTCCAGTTTCGCGACTTAACTGGCGCCATTCTTTTGCAGCATCAGTATCAGCTGTTTTATCAAATCCGTCTGAAGCTTTTAATTC
>Ga0209092_10000114_pt1 | contig 71027 bp, 77 predicted proteins | sample FraStrMetagenome_FD_187446 | JGI IMG/M metagenome (GOLD analysis project Ga0209092, IMG submission 187446) | Marine eukaryotic phytoplankton communities from Arctic Ocean - Fram Strait ARC3M Metagenome (SPAdes) (version 2) | ecosystem: Environmental > Aquatic > Marine > Oceanic | place: Fram... | reverse complement strand
TGCTCCGTCAGGCTTTCGCCCATTGCGGAAAATTCCCCACTGCTGCCTCCCGTAGGAGTCTGGACCGTGTCTCAGTTCCAGTGTGTCTGATCGTCCTCTCAAACCAGATACTGATCGTCGCCTTGGTAGGCCATTACCCCACCAACTAGCTAATCAGCCGCGAGCTCTTCCTAAGGCAGATAAATCTATTTTACTCGGAAGCATATGGGGTTTTAGCAATCGTTTCCAACTGTTGTCCCCCTCCTTAGGGTAGATTCTCACGTGTTACTCACCCGTCCGCCACTTGGGTATGAAACCCTCGTACGACTTGCATGTGTTAGGCATACCGCCAGCGTTCATCCTGAGCCAGGATCAAACTCTCTTAAAATTTCCAGAATTTTTTGTTTATATTTGACTTTTTTAATCTGTCTAAGGATCATACATTATGAAATTCAAACTAATTTCAATTTTTACCTATTCTTAAAATTGTTTTAAAATTAAAAGTATTTATACAATATTTATATATTGTACATGTAACCGTACTAAAATTTTAATTTTTTAAATATACACACAAAAATATTTGCTTTTTTGAGTTTTTTAATGTATAATTGGTTTTAGTTGAACCGAATAATTCTATATTGTGTCTGCGTTCGATAAAACGGGATATAGCGCAGCTTGGTAGCGCACCTGCTTTGGGAGCAGGGGGTCGCAGGTTCAAATCCTGCTATCCCGAACCGAACGCTTGATATATATATATAAGTCTTATTCATGTCATTATTTCTGAATTCTATAGTAACCTATTACAGGAGATTTTCAATGTCCGCCTTCTTTGATTTTGGCTTTACAGAATTCGTTGACCAAAGTTTTGGCCGAATTTTTACGCTCTTAGGCTTATCAGATTTGTACGCCATCATTCAGATGCTATTTAAAACGTTTGCAGACTCGTATCTACCCAAAGTTAATGAATTTGGAATGGTGAGGCATTTATGGATGCCAGAACCATTTGTCGAAGGTTTTCCACCGTTACGATATTCAGTCCCAGCAGGACCACACTTTTTACCATCTATAATTGATCGATTTTTTATTGAACATAACTTATATTTACAAGATGGTTTCATGAAGCAATGGTTATATATTAAAGCATGGATTGTCTTAACGGCCTTATATTACCAAAAGTTAGTCAACATTAGGTTTAGTCTTGGATTTATTTTACAAGTCAATCCTTATGTCCCTCCATTAAGTGGATTATGGTTTATTACTGATTGGGGAATTAATGCACTTTCTGGTTTTATTCCAATTTCACGAGGAATGGATTTCAATCCGCTCTTATTTAGTGGGTTATTAGGATATTTTATTGATAGTACTCGAACTTTAACATATGCTTTACCCTATACAAAAGAAGATTTAAAAATTAGTGCAAGTTATGGAAGACAGTTAGCTGCAGTAACCGGAAATGAGAGAAGAAGGTTTATGCAGGTTGTACCTGTTGGTGAAAAAACTACAGATCAAAATTTATTTAAATATTATTTTGAAGGTATTCCAAGTTACTATTTAAAAACAAAAACTGATCTACCAGAAGGTCTCTTGAAAGAATATTGGTTTGAGTCTATAAATGGACCCGCTATTGTACGATATTTATTAGATACATATCCAGATGTTGATATCCGTCCACAATTTTTACGTGATCGACAAGTAGATGAGTTTTTATTGAAATATGATCCATTAATGAAGAGTCAAAGTTTAGAACCAATTAAAGATAAATACTATTATTACGATATAAAAGATGAACATTTACCTTTAATTAGAGAAGTATTAGATCGATGGGCAATTGATAAAAAAATTCCAATTAATGAACAAACTATTATAATTGGACGTCAAAAAAAAATGGAATATGCAATTGAAGAAAAAAAAGCAGAGTTATTAAATACCATTCCATTAAAAGACGTGAAAGAACTTTTCAAATTAATTAATGGTAAAAATACTAAAGACGCTTTAAAAACAATTGATAAACAGACCTATGAACGATTATTTCCCAATGTATTAGAAGGAAAGAATTTAACGTACTCAAATTCAATCGAAACTCAAACTTTACCTAAATTATTAGAAGAAAATTCGCTAAATTATCTAACAAAAACAAATAGTGAAAATTTAAACATTTCTGAATTGCTTAGCCTAGCTAATTTAGATTCTTCAGTGTACACTATTTACCAAAATTTAGACGATGAAATGAGTCATTCATTTAAATTATTTTTTTCCAGCTTTCATTTTTCATAAATTGTCTCATTAACTTAAAAATAACTGATTACTATTTCTTAATCAGTTATTTTTAACTTTCTCGTTTAATTTTTTTTCAATATATCTAAACGCATCATTAATCGTAAAAATCTGAACAGCGTCTTCTGAATTAATGGTAATCTTGAACGCCTCTTCAAACATTTGTAAAATTTCGAAAAAATCACGTGAATCTGCACCTAATTCCTCTTTAAAACGTGCTTCTGGTTGAATATTGTCCATTGGAATACTGAATTGTCGCGCTAAAATAGATTGAAGCTTAAGAAATACCTTCGACATAATTTTGTTTATTCTTTTTATTAACATAATAAATTTTAAAATAAAAAGTAAAATTTAAAAACCAGAAAACAAATAAAAAAATTTGTCTAGAAAGTTCAATGTTGACAAAGCTATTTGACTAGAGTATGATTTTATTATTACTTTAATTAAGTAATATGATTAAACTTAAGATTATTAGATTTAATAAAATAATTTTAAATCTAAATTTAAATTTTCGGTTGTTATCTTAAAACAATAAATTAAAAAATTAAGAGATTTGTATGCCCAAACTAAAAACTCGTAAAGCTGCAGCAAAACGTTATAAAAAAACAGCTGCTGGTAATTTTTTAAGACATAAAGCCTACAAAGGACATTTATTAAGAAAAAAAACAATTGCCCAAAAGCGTCGTTTATCAGCAACTCTTACTGTTACGCCTGCGGATAGTAAGCCAATTAAATTAATGTTACCGTATTAAGAGAAAAAACAATGGTTAGAGTAAAACGTGGAAATGTCGCTCGTAAGCGTCGTAAAAAAATTCTAAAGTTAGCAAAAGGTTATCGTGGAACGCATTCACGGTTATTCCGTGTAGCAAACCAACAAGTAATGAAAGCCTTACGCTATTCATACATTGGTAGAAAACAGAAAAAACGAATATTTAGAAAATTATGGATTACTCGTATTAATTCAGCTTCAAAATTAAATCAATCAAAATACAGTAAAGTTATTCATAATTTTAAAAGTGCAAATATTTTATTAAATCGAAAAATGTTAGCACAAATTGCTTTAGTTGATTCAACAACTTTTGCTACATTAGTAAAAGAAACAAACCAATCATAAAATAAAAAATAAAACAATAACAATATACTCCAATAAGTTGAGTATTAAATACTCTTAGAACTAAGTTCTAAGAGTATTTAAATTTTTTCTTATATATAATTTATATAAGTGTGTGTTATATAAACCTAGCTTAATCAATTGGACGCATTGATAATACAGGTTCATTAGCACGATTAATTAATTAAATTTACTATTTATTTAATTTTCTGGGCCCTACTTTGTTAAAGAAGTTTTTAATTGTTTGATTTCTTTTGCTTTTCTTTTTCCCGATCGTTTTTAGATTTACCTAGCCATCCCCACCATAATCTTAATCGATTTCGCTTCGCTAAAGGAATATCTTGCCATGAACAATAACCTCCATCATCAGGATGTTGTCCTCTAAGTTTAGGTCCACTGTGCATTTCGCCTGTTTCAGTAAAAAATGGGACGTAATAGTATTGGAAACTAACAGCATGTAACATCATAATAATTACTGAACCAATAGTTACAACCATATGTAGATGACAAAAATTACGAACCCAAGCACTTGCATAACCTCTTTGATATAATTTTGTACAAAATTGCACCCAAATAGATAAAAATAAATCATAAATTTGACAAATAGACCAATGCCAACGCATAGCATACGGCCAACGACTACGTGTCATACGAACCATGAAGCCAAAAATTACTGTAGCACGAATTGAATGCCAACCAATATAATAATCAATAAAATAAGCAAGATCAACTATTGTCTTATAATCAATTACATATTTTAGCAAAAAGCTATAGATAGCTAATAGGCTGTTTGAGATAAATCCTAATTGGATAAAATTTAAGAATAAGACTAAATAGCCAAGAATTAAATTAACTGTTAACCAAGGCCAATCCCACCAATCAAAAGCTAGCATATCTTTTGGTCGAAATGATTGAATCCAACTGAAATCTGTTATTTCGTCAGGATAAGGTGCCCGGTAATTTCGGGCAATCCATTGGTAAATACCAAAACCTTTTTGATACCCTGTATTATAAAACCCATAAGTAACATCAATTTTTGTTAGCATTACTGCATAACCTTTAAACATTAAATGTAGTACATCATGGTAGGCTAATGCACAGCAAAATCCCACAAGACCAAGTTTAATGGAACTTACAATCCCACGTTTTTTGTAAATTCGAAAATAAAACATTCGAATAATACAAAGAATGAACATACATTTAAAAATATCAGCTTCTGTAACTGTACTAACCCAAACATTATCTATAGCACCAGGTGGTAATTCTCGATAAAATCGGTACATTGTTAACTGTTTTTTTAATTTTTATATTTTGTTTCGATTTAAACTTAAATTTAAATACTGACTATATTCTACTCTAAACTATATTTTTATATAACGCAAGGTAAATTTAAAAAATTTATTAATTTTAAAAATTTAAGGTTTATTTAGAATAAGGTTAATATACTATTTAAATAGTATATTAACCTTATTCTAAATTATAAAATGAAATTATAATGAAGAACCTAAACCTGAATAAGCGCCGTAAAAAAATAAGGACAGAACTGTAATTGCTGCTAAACCGCCAACTAAACCTACTAGCCATAAAGGAATTCTACCAGTATTAGACATATAAAAAAACTCCTATTAATAATTTATTAGTTGAAAAAGTAACTTGAAAATAATACAGCTAAAACAAAGATTAACAAAAGACCCCAGAATAAAGAAGTTCGATTTAATTCTACTGCTTGTTTGTTAGGATTTGGACCTGTCATAAAATTTTCCCTTGTTTATATTTATATATTTATCGTTGAATGAATTGCATGGCTGTAATACCACCTAAAAAGAATACAGTTGGAATTGCTAATCCATGGATCGCTAGCCAACGGAACGTAAAAATAGGGTAAGCTACGGGTTGATTAATATTTTTTGTCATAAATTGATACCTTTTATAAACCTTTAGTTAAATCTTCTAATTCTTGCTTCGCACTGAAACGATCATTTACTAATGGTACTTGTTGACGATCTTGTGTAAAGTATTCATTTGGTCGCGGTGTACCAAAAACATCGTAAGCTAAACCTGTACTAATAAATAGCCAGCCTGATACGAAAAGAGACGGAATTGTAATACTATGAATAATCCAATAACGTACACTTGTAATAATATCCGAAAACGGACGTTCACCAGTAGATCCACCAGACATAAGACTATGTTCTCCTTTATTAATAATAATTGTTACTCATTCAATGATTTTAAAAAGCGGGCAGGGGGAATCGAACCCCCATCATTAGCTTGGAAGGCTAAGGTTTTACCACTAAACTATGCCCGCAATGGCACTACACTGTATTGTATACCTATGCGGACAAGAAAATCAATAAAAACTTATAAATTTTCAAGTTTTAATTCTAAAAATTTAGCTAAATCGGCCGCTTCTTCTTCTATATTTGAAATACTAGTTGGTTCTTGAACAGGGGTAAGTGGAATTTTTCGTTCGTCTTTTAAACATAAGTATATCGATCGTTGAGGATTTAATCCTTCCGAAATTTTTATTCCAATCGATTTAATACTAGTTAATGGGTAAGTTAATAGAATCTCTCTATTAGCTCCGGGAAACCCTCGACGAACAACTTTAACCAAGCTTTCAAGCTTATTATATTCATTATAACCACCACCAACATCCCAGAAAATGGTAGCTAATATATATAAACCTAATGATAAACTAAGAGTCCCATAAAACGTCATAACCAAACCTTGCGGTATAAACGTTAATGATGTGGGATTAGCAAAGGGTAAAAAGTTTATTTGAAAATAGCTTGATAATCCAGCTAACAAAAATCCAATTCCACCAATAAAAAGAACGATTGTCCAAAAATAATTACTAAACCGTCGTGAACCAACTATTATTTCTTGACGTATATTCTTTTCCATTTTATAGATTTATAAAAACTTAGATTAATTTGATAGATTTAAAACCTAAATATAAACCTGCAGCTACAGCAAAACAAAAACTTACTAGTAAAAAGTAATCAATAATAACTGTCATAATATTTTTTGTGATATGAATATGAAGTTTATAAAAATTTTTATATATATTAATATATATTATATAGTAATATATATAAAAATTTTGGTCAGTAATAATTTTTATATGAGAGAAAATAGTACTGACTCAATTATAAAGTTCTACTATTAAACTAACTAAACTTTACATTTAAGATTATGGCTAATTTTATCAAACCGTACAATGATGACCCATTTGTAGGGCATTTAGCAACTCCAATCACATCATCAGCAGCAACTCGTGCAATTTTACGAAATTTACCTGCATATCGTGTTGGGTTAACTCCTTTACTACGAGGTTTAGAAATTGGATTAGCACACGGTTATTTTTTAATTGGACCATTTGTAAAATTAGGTCCACTTCGTAATTCTGATGTTTCTTTATTAGCTGGATATATGTCGACAATTGGCTTAATTATTATTTTAACATTAGGTTTAACAATTTATGGCTATGCATTACAAAATAATGATACATTAGAAACTGACACAACAGGTTTCCAAACAAAAAAAGCCTGGAACCAATTTAAAGGCGGATTTTTTGTCGGCGCCTGCGGTAGCGCAAGCTTTGCGTATATTTGTTTATCAAGTATTCCAACATCAATTTTAAGTTAATCTTAATTATTATTTCTTAATAAATCGATTTAAATTAAATCGATTTATTATATAAACAAAATTTTCTATTTATTTAATTAAATAATACATATGTTTAATACAACATCGATAAATTTACAGGAAGAATACAAAAAAACAGATATTGAAAAACTTTTAAACGTATTAGATGAAGAATTAGTTGGTTTAGTTCCAGTTAAAACTCGAATTCGTGAAATTGCTGCTTTATTATTAATTGATAAAGTAAGAAAAAATTTAGGAATTACAGCAGGTAGCCCAGGTCTACATATGTCATTTACTGGAAGTCCTGGAACTGGAAAAACAGCGGTTGGATTAAAAATGGCTGATATTTTATATCAATTAGGTTATATTACAAAAGGTCATTTATTGACGGTAACAAGAGATGATCTAGTAGGTCAATATATTGGTCATACAGCTCCAAAAACAAAAGAGGTGCTTAAAAAAGCCATGGGTGGTGTTTTGTTTATCGATGAAGCCTATTATTTATATAAAGCCGATAATGAAAGAGATTATGGTTCTGAAGCTATTGAAATTTTATTACAAGTAATGGAAAATCAACGTGATGAATTAGTCGTAATTTTAGCAGGTTATAAAGAACCTATGGATAAATTCTATGAATCGAATCCAGGTTTATCATCACGAATAGCAAACCATATCGATTTTCCTGATTATAGTACACCAGAATTATTAATTATTGCAAAAATGATGCTAGAAGAAGAACAGTATCGATTAACGCCAGAAGCAGAAGTTGCATTAACAAATTATATTGATGTCCGACGACAAAAACCATTATTTGCAAATGCACGAAGTATTAAAAATGCATTGGATCGTGCACGAATGCGACAAGCAAATCGTATTTTCGATAGTCGTGGTCAGGTTTTAACAAAACGTGAATTAGTCAATATTGAAGCACAAGATATATTACAAAGTACAATTTTTAATTAAAGAATTAATATTTTAACTTAGATATTTATTGAATATGAGTTTATTAGTCATAGGAGCTACCGGTACTTTAGGACGACAAGTAGTCTTGCAAGCTTTAAGTAAAGGCTACTCGGTTCGTTGTTTAGTCCGTAGCTTAAGAAAAGCCCAGTTTTTAAAAGAATGGGGAGCAGAATTAGTTTACGGCGATTTAAGTGTTCCTGAAACTATTCCCCCATGTTTACGTGGAATTACAGCGGTAATTGATGCATCGACAAGTCGTCCAAATGATGAAACAACAATGAAGCAAGTGGATTGGGATGGAAAATTAGCTCTAATTGAAGCAGCAAAAATTGCGAAAATTAAACATTTTGTTTTCTGTTCTGTTTTAAACTTAGAGCAATTTTTAGATATACCTTTAATGCAAATGAAAAAAGGAATTGAAGTTAAATTAAAACAATCTGAGATTCCTTACACAATTTTTAGATTAAGTGGATTTTATCAAGGATTAATTGGACAATATGCAATCCCGATTCTGGAAAATCAACCTATTTGGATTACAACAGAAAATACTTGTGTTTCATATATGGATACACAAGATGTTGCGAAATTCTGTTTACGTGCATTACAATTACCAAAAACAAAATATCAAACATTCTTCTTAGGCGGACCAAAAGGATGGTTATCTTCTGAAATAATTAATCTTTGTGAACAATTAGCTGGTCAAAAAGCAGAAATAAAACGAATTCCGATTCCATTTTTAAAATTAGCACAGAAATTCTTAGAATTTTTTGAATGGGGTCAAAATATTACTGACCGTTTAGCTTTTGTTGAAATTCTTAACGTTGAAAATAATTTTTCAAAATCAACTTTTGATTTATATAAAACATTTAAGCTTGATTCAACAAAAATTGTTAAATTAGATAACTATTTTCAAGATTATTTTATAAAAATGTTAAAACGTTTAAAAGATATTAATTTTGAAGATGTTCAAAAACAGAAAAATTTAATTATATAAGATAGGACTTTAATTATGAATTATGTAAGTTTTATTGTCAAAATTCTTGAAGAACCACAACAGCAATTTTTAGGTTATGAAGATTATTTAACAGTTACAGAATTCACCGGTCAATATGTAACAATCCAAAATCAAGATCATAGTAATACCATTAAAATTAAAATTTGGGGAAATTTAGCTTATCAGATTAAAGAATATTACCATATAAATGATTATATTTTAGTTGAAGGAATTATAACAATTAAAAATAACCAACATTGGTATACACCAAATTTTTATCCGGAAATTACTGCAAAACGGATATATCCTTTTCTTCTAAATTCGAATAAAAATCCCTAATTTCTTCCTCATTATTTTGATTTATAAACTTAAGTGATTCATAATCTTAATATTTTAGTATAATTAATAATATTAATTACGATTCCTAGGAAAAATTTAATGTTAACTTTAAAAATCTTAGTTTATACAACAGTTATTTTCTTTGTTTCTTTGTTTATCTTTGGATTCCTATCAAGTGATCCATCTAGAAATCCAAATCGTAAAGACTTAGAATAATTTACCATTCAAATATCTTAAGTGTTAGTAAAATAACACTTGAGATAATTAAAAAAAATTTACAGAAAATAATTAGGCTCCGATATTAAATTTTTAACTGTAACCATTGTTTATTATTTTTATATTTTATTGATACAAAATCTCGCTTGGTTTTTAGTAGTTAACAGAACTATGTTAGTTTCTCTTTTTTTTGAAAGTGTAGTATAATACGTTTATAGCTCTATATTTCTTTACGAAATTTTTTATTAAAACAAAATTATTTCTTTAACTTATTTTTCATGAAAAACTTTAATATCTTAAGTTTATTTATTGCTTTTTTAATTACACTTACACCTCAGCACGCTGTTGCAGAAATTGGTGGGTTAACAAAATGTAGTGAATCACCTGCGTTTACGAAAAGATTAAATGCAAGTGTTAAAAAATTAGAACAGCGTAAAAGTAAATATGAAGCAGATTCCCCTTCAGCTTTAGCGTTACAACAACAAATTGAGAGAACACAAGCTCGCTTTGAAAAATATGGTCGTTCTGAATTACTTTGTGGAAATGACGGTTTACCCCATCTAATTGCGGATGGTCGCTGGGACCATGCTGCTGAATTTATTTTACCAGGATTTGGATTTATTTATATTTCTGGTTGGATTGGTTGGGTTGGTCGTAAATATTTACGTGCTGTTAGTACAACTGCAAATCCCGCAGAAAGTGAAATTATTATCAATGTACCATTAGCATTAAGAATTATGTCGACAGGTTATATTTGGCCAATGTCTGCATGGCAAGAATTAATTAGTGGTGATTTAATAGCCGCAAAAGACGATGTAACAGTTTCACCACGTTAATATTATTTACTTTTATTTTCTAATTTCATGGATAACTTTCAAAAATATTTATCAACAGCTCCAGTTTTATTAACAATTTGGATGACATTTACCGCAGGATTTATTATCGAAATAAATCGCTTTTTCCCTGATATGTTAGGTTTATACTTCTAAATTTATATACTTGAAATAGAAATTTATGTTGTAATTCCTATTTCAAGTATATAAATTATTAAAATTGTTTCATATTTTGTTTTTTATTGATAAATTTAAAAAACTATACACTTTTAATTATGACTATGTCGAAAATTTAATCATTTTTGTTAAGAAATTAGAAATAAAAAAATTAAAATATAGAAATTATAGAGACAACTATAATTTCTATATTAAGTTGCTTAAATAGAAGATGAAATACCATCAGCAGTTGCAATGGCAATAACTAAACCAACCCATACTTGAAAAGCACGGTTGAAATTATCTTTAGACTCTTCCCATTCACCAGGTGTTGCTAGAGCAACTGGTACAGCAACAATTAACCCTAATGAAATTAAAACTAATAATGCTACTAAAGCTGTTATCATAAATATTCCTTAAATTTTTTATAATTAATATTAATATATTACTTTGATTACGTAATAAATTTATTGGTTAAAGGTTACCTTTTTTTAAGGCTAATAATACGATTACGATCGGGCCTGATAACATAATTGCAGTAGTGGCTACTAGTTGACCGATGACTTGCCAATTAATCATTTTTTAAAATCCTTGATACATAAGTTTTTAGTGAATTTTGTAATAACAAAATAACTTATAATGTTAATAGTAATTTTACTTTAAAAATAAGAAAGTAAATAAATTATTTTTTAATAATATTTCATTCAATACTATTACATAAGACAATTAAATGATCTCTAAAAAAACTAGTCACCTAATGATATCTATTAAATTGGGTCACCTGGGACTCGAACCCAGAACTAATCGGTTAAAAGCCGAATACTCTACCATTGAGTTAGCAACCCTGCTAGGATGATAACATAAAAATTTCTTAAAATCAAACTAGTTAGATAAAAATTATTTAATTATTTCATAGATAATTTATATCTAATCTTGACATAACTATTTTTATAATGTAACATATTAGGTATAATGGTAAGTAAGTTACTTACTAGTAAGTAGTTTAGTGTTAAATATTATCGAACCAACGGTTCGAGTCTAAATAAGCCCCCATCGTCTAGAGGCCTAGGACAGCCCCCTTTCACGGGGCAAACAGGGATTCGAATTCCCTTGGGGGTAATTTATAAGATCAAACAGCAGAAATTCTAGCAACTGTTTAGAATATTACTAGATCGTATAATTATTATGCATAACTGCCTAAAATATAATTATAGAATTTATGTATACACAGTATTTAATTTTAATATGTATCCATTAGTAATTGAGGAATAATATTTGACTTGTAATTATACAAGTCAAATATTATTAGACTAAAAAGCTTCACCGTTAATTAGTAACGAGAACCTTCTGGATTAGCTTGTACACTATAGCTTTTAATAGTGTAGTTAAGTGTACGACCAATGCCTTCTTGACGATCTAAGAAGAAACCTGGTTCGTTAGCTGGACGGTTTGCCATGAAACACATAACACAACTTTCAACACCGTAACTTGCATCAAATGCATTAAGACGGATGTAGCCATTTGGTACAGATTTACGTGCTTCTTGTAATTCAAACATTACAGCTGCAGGATCTTTAATATCAAATAAAGGTAAACCCCATAATTCCCAGTAAGAATTACGTGGATGTGGATCATCTGTCCACTCAACGTTCATCGCCCAACCTTTATTCATGGCGTAAGCAACTTGTTTCTCAATTTGAGCATCAGTTAAATCAGGTAAGAAAGAGAAGCAACCTTGTGTAAGTCTCACTATTCAAATACTCCTTTAGTAGTTATAAAATGATTTAGTAGTATATTATACGTTAGCTGTAGGTGTTTCAGCGAAATCAGCTGTATCTGTAGACGTGTAGTTAAATGAAATATCTTTCCATAAATCTAATGCAGTTTGTAAAGGACCACAAGACTTAGCAGCTTCACGTAAGATAACAGGACCGATGTTATTATTGAATACATCTAAACCTTCGTTACGAGCTAAAACCATAGATTCTAAAGCAACACGGTTAGCTGTAGCACCAGCTTGAATACCATCAGGGTGACCAATTGTACCACCACCGAATTGTAAGATTACATCATCACCTAAGTAGTGAATTAATTGGTGCATTTGACCACAGTGAATACCACCTGAAGCTACAGGCATACACTTACGTAAACTAGCCCAGTCCATTTCGAAGAATAAACCGTAAGGTAAGTTAACAGGAAGTGTTGTTAAACGTAAAGTATCGTAGAAACCTTTAATCATTAAAGGATCACCTTCTAATTTACCTACAACTGTACCAGCGTGAATATGATCAACACCAGACATACGCATCCATTTACAGATTACACGGAAGTTAATACCGTGATTCTTTTGACGAGCATATGTAGAGTTACCTGCACGGTGTAAGTGTAATAACATATCGTTTTCACGAGCCCAAATAGCAATTGATTGAATTGCTGTGTAACCCATAACTAAATCGATCATTACAACTACAGAACCTACAACTTTAGCATACTCAGCACGTTTGTATACTTCTTCCATAGTACCAGCAGTAATGTTTAAGTAAGAACCTTTAACTTCACCAGTAGCACAAGCTGCACGGTTAATACCTTCCATACAGTATAAGAAACGCTCTCTCCAACGCATGAATGGTTGTGAGTTAATGTTCTCATCATCTTTTAAGAAGTCTAAACCACCTTTTAAACCTTCGTATACTACACGACCATAGTTTTTACCAGATAAACCTAATTTAGGTTTTACAGTAGCACCTAATAATGGAGCACCATACTTGTTTAAACGCTCACGTTCTACAATGATACCAGTTGCAGGACCTTGGAATGTTTTTAAGTATGAATGAGGAATACGCATATCTTCTAAACGTAAAGCAGAGATGGCTTTGAAACCAAATACGTTACCAATAATAGAAGCTGTAATGTTAGCTAATGAACCTTCTTCAAATAAATCACATTCGTATGCGATGAAAGCGAAGTATTGATCTGTAGTACCTGGAACTGGATCTACACGGTAAGCTTTAGCACGGTAACGCTCACAAGCTGTTAATAAATCAGTCCAAACAACAGTCCATGTAGCTGTAGAAGATTCACCAGCAACTGCTGCTGCTGCTTCTACTGGATCTACACCTGGTTGTGGTGTAATACGGAATAATGCTAATACATCAGTATCTTTTACTGAGTATGAAGCATCCCAGTAACCCATTTTAGCGTATGGAATTACACCAGATTCGTAACGGTCACTTTTAATTCGAGTCCGTTCTGATACAGATTGAGACATGTATTTCTCCTTAAAATAAAAAGGCAATATATAATAGATTTTTAACTAATTATAAAAATTAGTTCTATCGGTTGAATCTTAAATACCAACCTTATTAGATAATATATCATGAATTAGTGTCTTTAAAACTAAACTATTTATTAAATGTTTAATAACTTTTAAGAATGAATCTAAACGTAAAATTTGATTAACATAGGTTTAAATCTAAAAATAATTTTTTTATAATAATCTACAATCACACTTAACTATTTAAATTGAAATTATATGTTATTATTAATTTAATAAAATTATGCCTAATCAATCAAACAAAAATATTAATACTAGTCTAACACAATTAGTTAATCAACCTTACAAATATGGGTTTTCAACAAAAATTGATAAAGATACTATTGAAATCGGATTAAACGAAGATGTTGTTAAATTAATATCACAAAAAAAGAATGAACCGCCGTTTATGTTAAATTTTCGATTAAAAGCATATAAAAAATGGAGAAATATGCTTAATCCAAGCTGGCCTCATTTAAAATTTCCGACTATTGATTACAACGATATTATGTATTATTCAGCTCCAAAACTGAAAAAAAAAATTAATAGTCTTGATGAAGTTGATCCTGAATTATTAAAAACATTCGAAAAATTAGGAGTCTCATTAACTGAACAAAAACGCTTAACAAACGTAGCGGTTGATGTTGTCTTCGATAGTGTTTCTATTGCTACAACTTTTAAAGAAGATTTAGAAAAATATGGGATAATTTTCTGTTCTATTTCAGAAGCAATTCAAGAACATCCAGAACTTATTAAAAAGTTTTTAGGAAGTGTCGTTCCGATTGGTGATAATTATTTTTCAGCATTAAATTCGGCTGTTTTTACAGATGGATCTTTTTGCTACATTCCAAAAGGTGTAAAATGTCCAATTGATTTATCAACCTATTTTCGAATTAACGACCAAAAATCTGGTCAATTTGAACGAACTTTAATTATTGCTGAAGAAGATAGCGAAGTTAGTTATTTAGAAGGTTGTACAGCCCCTCAATATGATGATAACCAGTTGCATGCAGCCGTTGTTGAATTGATTGCATTAGAAAATGCTTCAATTAAATATTCAACTGTTCAAAATTGGTATTCTGGGAATGAGCAAGGAAAGGGAGGTATCTATAATTTTGTAACAAAACGAGGATTATGTACAGGTAATAATTCGAAAATTTCTTGGACACAAGTTGAAACAGGTTCTTCTATTACTTGGAAATATCCCAGTTGTGTTCTTATTGGAAATAATTCACAAGGTGAATTTTACTCTGTCGCTTTAACAAATAACTATCAGCAGGCTGATACTGGTAGTAAAATGATACATATCGGGAAAAATACAAAAAGTCGAATTGTTTCAAAGGGGATTTCAGCGGGTTTTTCTAAAAATAGTTATCGCGGATTAGTCAACATTACAAATCAAGCTATCGGTGCTCGAAATTATTCACAATGTGATTCTTTACTTATTGGGAATAATTCAAATGCAAACACATATCCAATTATTTCGGTTCAAAATTTAACGACAAAGATTGAACACGAGGCATCAATCTCAAAGATCGGAGAAGAACAAATTTTTTATTTTTTACAACGTGGGATTTCAATAGAAAAAGCTGTTGAACTTATGATTAGTGGGTTTTGTCGAGATGTGTTTACAGAGTTACCATTAGAATTTGCTGCAGAAGCTGATAGTTTATTAAGTTTAAAATTAGAAGGAAGTGTCGGATAATGAATTTAAATACGCCTATTTTAGATGTTAAAAATTTAACTGCATCTATCAATGATATAAAAATTTTAAAAGATTTAAGTTTGCAGGTTTATAAAGGAGAAATTCATGCAATTATGGGCCCTAATGGTTCAGGTAAAAGTACTTTTTCAAAAGTTTTAGCAGGTCATCCCATGTATGAAGTTTTAAGTGGTGATATTTACTTAAAAGAAAAAAGTATTCTACATCTTGAACCTGAAGAACGCTCACATTTAGGATTATTTTTAGCTTTTCAATATCCTATAGAAATTCCAGGGGTGAGTAATGAAGATTTTCTTCGCATTGCATATAATTCGAAAATGAAATTCGAGAATAAAAATGAAGTTGATCCAATTGAATTTTTCTCTATAATTGCCGAAAAACTTGAGATTATTAATATGGATCCAAGATTTTTAAGTCGAAATGTTAATGAAGGATTTTCTGGGGGTGAAAAGAAACGAAATGAAATTTTACAAATGGCATTATTGGATTCTGATGTTGCAATTTTAGATGAAACTGATTCGGGTTTAGACATTGATGCTTTGAAAATAATTTCAAATGGAATTAATAAATTAATGACAAAAGATAAAGCAATTATTTTGATTACCCACTATCAACGTTTACTAGATTATATAAAACCTGATTATATTCATGTTATGCAAAATGGAAAAATAATTAAAACAGGGACGGCTGAATTAGCACAAGAATTAGAAACAAAAGGATATGAATGGTTAAAAAATAAAGGTTAAAAAGAGCTTTTATATAAAAATAACCCTAAAAGGTAAATCAAAGGTATATAATCTATATTGTTCCTGTATATTTTTTAATATTGGGTAATTTACTAAATTAGTTAAATTATATGTACCCAGATAATTTTTATTCAAGTACTTTTACATTGTTAGCGGAAGCAGAAGTTGGAAAACACTTTTACTGGAATATTGCAGGCTATTTAGTTCATGGACAAGTTTTACTTGTATTGTGGCTGGTATTTGCAGTTCTACTAATTTTTTCTTTCTTAGGTTCACGTAATGTTGAACAAATTCCTCGTGGTTGGCAAAACTTTATGGAATGTGTTCTAGATTTCGTAACTGATATTGCAAGAAATCAATTAGGTGAAAGTTTCTACAAAGAATGGTTACCGTTTGTTGGTACTTTATTCTTATTTATTTTTGGATGTAACTGGATTGGTGCAATTATTCCTTGGAAATTAATTGAATTACCAGAAGGTGAACTGGCAGCGCCAACAAACGATATTAATGTGACTGTTGCGTTAGCCTTACTTACATCAGTTGCATATTTTTATGCCGGTTTAAGCAAAAAAGGTTTAGGGTATTTCAAACATTATATTGAACCAATTCCACTTCTTCTACCGCTTAAGATTCTAGAAGATTTTACAAAACCATTATCATTAAGCTTCCGTTTATTCGGTAATGTACTTGCAGATGAACTAACAATCTCTGTACTAACTTCGTTAGTACCTTTAGTAATTCCATTACCGATTATGATGTTAGGTATCTTTGCAGGTTCAGTACAGGCTTTAATTTTCTCAACACTAGCTGCTGCTTATATTGCTGAAGCTCTTGAGTAATTTGATTATTGTTATATTCTTCTAACAAAATTTTTCTAAAATTCTATTCACATTTATTAATTAAAATTTAATTATGGATTCTATTATTTCTGCTGCTTCTGTTTTAGCTGCTGGTTTATCTATTGGTTTAGCTGCTATCGGTCCTGGTATTGGTCAAGGTAACGCTGCTGGTCAAGCCGTTGAAGGTATCGCTCGCCAACCTGAAGCAGAAAACAAAATTCGTGGTACACTGTTATTATCTTTAGCTTTCATGGAAGCGTTAACTATTTACGGTTTAGTAGTAGCATTAGCTTTATTATTTGCTAACCCATTTAACAGCTAATTAAATTTTACATATTTTGAACTATAGATATAATCAAATTTCTTAATTATATCTATAATATTAATTTTTAATTTGAAACATATAAATTTTATATGGTTAATATTTCAACATTAATTGCAAGTTCAGAAGGACCCGGTGGGTTATTTGATTTTAACTTAACTTTACCACTAGTCGCTATTCAATTTATTTTATTAATGATTATATTAAACGCTCTTTTATACAGTCCATTGTCGGCTGTTGTCTCGGAACGTAATGAATTCATTTTAACTAATTTAGCGAACGCTTCTGAAACGTTAGCAAAAGCAAATGAAATGACTGCTGAATACGAACAAGAATTAGAAAGTGTCCGTAAACAAGCACAATTAGAGATTACAAATTCACAAAAAATTCATAAAGAAATTTTTGAAATTGAATTAGATATTTCGCAAAAATATATTGATAATTTATTAGATAAACTTACAAAAGATATCTTAAGTAAAAAAGAAATTGCTTTAAATAGTTTAGAAACAGTAACTCAATCACTGTGTACTGAAATTGAAAGTAAATTATCTATCTAATTTCGTGTGATTTGTAATTTTCCTTTTTATACGCCAACAGTTTAACTAAAAACTATAAAACATGGAAAATTTTAATCAAATTTTTACATTACTTGCAGAAGGTGAAGGTATTGGTTTAAACCTTGATATTCTGGAGACTGGGGTACTTAATATCCTTGGTCTTGTTGCGATTCTTATTTATGTTGGTCGTGATTTTTTAGGTTCAATTTTAGAAACGCGTCAGGCTGAAATTGTACGTAGCGTACAAGATGCTGAAGAACGCTTAAATGAAGCAAATAAACGTTTAAGTGAAGCTCAAAAGCAATTAAATCAAGCCAATGTGATTATTGAGCAAATTAAATCAGAAACACTGAATACGAAAAAAGTTTTACTTGACGCTGATTCAAATCAAGCAAGAAAAGACTTATCAACACGTTTCAGTCGAGCAATTGCTGCTCTACGATCTAAAGAATTACAAGTATATTCAGAAATTAAAAGCCAGATAATAACATTAGTCTTAAAACGCACTGTTACAAAAGCTCAAGAAACTTTTGGACCAAAAAACCGCGCTATTGCATTAATTAATGAGACTATCAATAAATTAGAAGGAGGATTGTTATGATAAATCCTTTAGAATTAAAAATCGCGGCTCCATATGCTCGTGCCTTATATGACTATTCTAATTCACAGAACGTAACTCATCAAGTTACAGGTGATTTTCAAAACTTAGAAGTTTTTTTTAAAAAGACGGAAGATTTGGTAAAATATTTAGAAAATCCAATTGTAAGTACGGAAGCAAAAGCTGAAATTTTAACTAAAATTTTGAAACCACAATTGAATGATGTAACATTTAAATTTCTTTTAATTTTAGTTGATCGGAATCGTATTAATGTATTACAATCAATTATTTCTAGTTATTTAGAATTAGTTTATAGTGTGGCTTCAATTAAAATGATTGAAGTTGCAAGTGCATTTAAATTTACTAATCGTCAAAAAAACACATTAGTAAAAAAATTAAAACAGCTAACGAATGCTAGAGAAATTCGTTTAACGTTAACAATTGATCCAACACTTATTGGTGGGTTTTTAATTAAAACCGATTCTCAGGTTATTGATTTAACAATCAAAGGACAATTACAACAATTAGCTAAACATCTAGATACTGTTTTAGAAATTTAAAGACAATCAAAATCTTTTATTAACTTTTTATTTTAAAAAATAATACAATGATAAATATTCGTCCAGACGAAATTACTAGTATTATCCGCGAACAAATTGAGAAATATGACCAAGATGTTAAAGTCGATAATGTTGGTACCGTTTTACAAGTAGGTGATGGTATTGCTCGTGTTTATGGTCTAAGCCAAGTAATGAGTGGTGAATTACTAGAATTTGAAGATAAAACAATTGGTATTGCACTTAACTTAGAAAATGATAATGTTGGTGTAGTATTAATGGGTACTGGTCGCCAAATTTTAGAAGGTGGTACTGTTAAAGCTACAGGTCAAATTGCTCAAATTCCAGTAGGTGATAGCTTCCTAGGACGTATTGTAAACCCATTAGCTATTCCAATCGATGGTAAGGGTGATATTGAAAATAGTGATACGCAATTATTAGAAGCAATGGCCCCAGGTATTATTAGTCGTAAATCAGTATGTGAACCTTTACAAACAGGTATTACATCTATTGACGCAATGATTCCAATTGGTCGAGGTCAACGTGAATTAATCATTGGTGATCGTCAAACAGGTAAAACTTCAATTGCCGTAGACACAATTATTAATCAAAAAACAGAAGATGTTGTTTGTGTATATGTTGGTATAGGCCAAAAAGCTTCAACAGTTGCACAAGTTGTAAACGTTTTAGAAGAAAAAGGTGCTTTAAGTTACACTATTGTTGTATCGGCAAGTGCTAATGACCCTGCAACGTTACAATATATCGCTCCATATGCCGGTGCAGCGTTAGCTGAATACTTTATGTATAAAGGAAAAGCAACATTAGTAGTTTACGATGATTTAACGAAACAAGCAATGGCTTATCGTCAAATGTCATTACTATTACGTCGTCCTCCAGGACGTGAAGCTTATCCAGGTGATGTATTCTACTTACACTCACGTCTATTAGAACGTGCTGCTAAATTAAGTGATGCGTTAGGCGGTGGTAGTATGACTGCTTTACCAATTATCGAGACACAAGCAAGTGACGTGTCTGCGTACATTCCAACAAATGTAATTTCGATTACTGATGGTCAAATCTTCTTATCGAATGATTTATTTAATTCAGGTATTCGTCCAGCGATTAACGTAGGTATCTCAGTATCACGTGTTGGTTCAGCTGCGCAAACAAAAGCAATGAAAAAAGTTGCTGGTAAATTAAAATTAGAATTAGCTCAATTCGCTGAGTTAGAAGCCTTCTCTCAATTCGCATCAGATTTAGATGAAGCAACACAAAAGCAATTAGCGCGTGGTACACGTTTACGTGAAGTATTAAAACAACCACAAAACTCACCATTATCTGTTGCTGAACAAGTAGGTATCATTTATGCTGGTATTAACGGTTATTTAGATAATTTAGCAGTTTCAGACGTTAAAAAATATTGTGCTCAATTATTAGTGACGTTAAGTGCTAGTAAACCACAATATGGTGAAACAATTGCAACTACGAAACAATTCACAGAAGATGTTGAAAATTTATTATTAGAAGCTATTTCTGATTGTAAAGCTGGTTTTGATCTAATTGAATAATTAAATAATTAACCGATTTATTGTATAAAAGTAAGAGAATTAAAAATTACTTACTTTTATACAATCTATCCTTTCGATTTCAGTCTTTGAAAAACAAGAAACTGCCATTTTAAAAAATCTGTCCAGTAAATCAAATTAAATTAAACAATTTTTGTTATTTTTACTTATAATGATAGTATAGTTAACTAGTTTTTATAGTTTAATTGTAAGAAAGTCAAAACCCATTATTTATTAATTGAGGAATATTTACTATGGCATTACCATGGTATCGTGTTCATACTGTTGTTTTAAATGATCCAGGTCGATTAATTGCTGTACATTTAATGCATACAGCATTAGTAGCAGGTTGGGCAGGTTCAATGGCTTTATATGAGCTTGCTGTTTTTGATCCATCAGATCCTGTATTAAATCCAATGTGGCGTCAAGGCATGTTTGTTATGCCATTTATGACTCGTTTAGGTATTACAGATTCTTGGGGTGGTTGGAGTATTACTGGTGAAAGTGTTTCTAACCCAGGAATTTGGAGTTTCGAGGGTGTAGCATTATCACATATTATTTTATCAGGTATGTGTTTCCTAGCTGCTATCTGGCATTGGGTATACTGGGATTTAGAATTATTCCGTGACCCACGAACTGGTGAACCTGCGCTAGATTTACCAAAAATCTTTGGTATTCACTTATTTTTATCAGGTTTATTATGTTTTGGTTTTGGTGCTTTCCATGTAACAGGTTTATTTGGACCGGGTATCTGGGTTTCAGATGCGTATGGTGTTACAGGTAAAGTACAACCAGTAGCTCCTGCTTGGGGTGCTGATGGTTTTAACCCATTCAATCCCGGCGGTATCGCAGCGCATCATATTGCAGCTGGTATTTTTGGTATCTTTGCTGGTATTTTCCATTTAACAGTACGTCCTCCACAACGTTTATACCGTGGCTTACGTATGGGTAATATTGAAACTGTGTTATCAAGTAGTATTGCAGCTGTTTTCTTTGCTGCGTTTGTTACATCAGGTACTATGTGGTACGGTGCTGCAGCGACACCAATTGAATTATTTGGCCCAACACGTTACCAATGGGACAGTGGTTACTTCCAGCAAGAAATTGAACGTCAAGTAGAAGTTTCTGTAAGTGAAGGCTTATCAGAAAGTCAAGCTTGGTCTCGTATTTCAGACAAGTTAGCATTCTACGATTACATTGGAAATAACCCTGCAAAAGGTGGTCTATTCCGTGCAGGGGCTATGAATAAAGGTGATGGTATTGCTGAAGCATGGTTAGGTCATCCGATTTTCCGTGATAAAGAAGGTCGTGAATTAACTGTACGCCGTATGCCTGCTTTCTTCGAAACATTCCCGGTAATCTTAGTTGATAAAGATGGTATTATCCGTGCTGATATTCCGTTCCGTCGTGCTGAATCTAAATATAGTATTGAGCAGGTTGGTGTTACTGTAGATTTCTACGGTGGAAAATTAAATGGTCAAACGTTTAAAGATGCACCAACTGTTAAGAAATTTGCACGTAAAGCACAATTGGGTGAAGTTTTTGAATTTGATCGTACAAGTTTAGAATCTGATGGTGTATTCAGAAGTAGCCCACGTGGTTGGTATACTTTTGGCCACGCTAATTTTGCTTTATTATTCTTCTTTGGTCACTTATGGCATGGTGGACGTACAATCTTCCGAGATGTATTTACGGGTATTGGTGCTGAAGTAACAGAGCAAGTTGAATTTGGTGCATTCCAAAAACTTGGTGATAAATCAACTAAAAAACAGGGTGCTGTATAATTTGCAGTATTTATGTTTTGAAAACGGATTAATTATTAAACAGGATTAAACAATGGAAGCCTTAGTTTATACATTTTTACTAATTGGTACTTTAATGGTCATTTTCTTTGCTGTATTCTTCCGAGATACACCTAGAATTATTAAATAGATAATTCTAACCACAAAATCGTGGTTAAAATTATTTGCTTAATCTTCATGTTCTTCGAACGGATCACGCAAATTTTTTGATGCTGGTCCAAACGCAGTATAGATTGAATATGTTGTAATACCTACAAGTAAACTTGATACAAAAATTACAATAATAGTTGCTGTTTCCATGTTATATAATGCTAAATTAACATCTTAGTATTATATAACAAATGGAGCAAAAATTAATTTATTAAAAATATAAAATATTTTTATGGCATTACGAACAAGATTGGGAGAAATTTTACGCCCCTTAAATGCTGAATATGGTAAGGTAGCTCCGGGTTGGGGTACAACCCCAATTATGGGTGTTGTGATGTTAGCATTTTTAGTATTTTTATTAATTATTTTACAAATTTACAATTCTTCATTAATCATCGAAAATGTTGATGTTGATTGGTCGAACGGTATTGTATAATTACAAGAATAGACTTATAATTTGAAGGGTAAATTCCCTTTAAATTATAAACATTTAAATAAACTTTTGAATAAATATGGATATTATTAGCTTAGGATGGGCAGGTCTAATGACAATGTTTACATTTACATTAGCTTTAGTAGTTTGGGCCCGAAATGGTTTTTAAATATTAAATTCTTATAAAAATTAAACCTTTTTTTATTATGGCATTACTTTTAAAAATTTTCCCTTATGCAAACGCAGAAATTGTTACTGCAGCGGTAACTTGTTTTTTCATGACACTATTTGGCCTTTCTTTAGGTTTTGCTTTGTTAAAAATTCAAGGTGAATAATACGTGCTTAATAATAATATAATTATATTATTATTAAGCACGTATTATTCACCTTGAATTTTTATTCCTAACCGGGACTGACGAGACTCGAACTCGCAACTTCCGCCGTGACAGGGCGGTGCTCTAACCAATTGAACTACAATCCCTAACGTTAATAGTAGGTAATAGCAGTATACTATGCTTTGTTCATTTCTGTCAACTTTTTTGGACTTTTTGAACAAAGGAGAAACAGGGATTCGAACCCTGGGTACATAAAAATGTACGGTAGATTAGCAATCTACTGCTTTCGACCACTCAGCCATTTCTCCTGACATTTATAACACTGCTTATTATTACTAGAAATATAAATGAAGTTCTGGCTCTGGTGGGATTTGAACCTACGACCTTGGGCTTATGAGTCCCCTGCTCTAACCTCTGAGCTACAGAGCCAAAAACTGTTTTATATAGTTATTATACCATGATGTACAAAATTGTAGAAATAAATTTTAAAAAATAACAGATTTTATAAAATTTATTAGTAAAATTATAGTAACTTATATTAACTTAACGAAGTCAACTATGAATAATTTTTGGGATAATATCTTACGTTACCCTCGATTTTTTATTAGTAGTTTTAGTGGATTAATTTTAATTATTTTAACACCATTTAAAAACTTATTAAAAACTACAAAATCTCGTATCTTTTTACTTACTTTTCTTATAGTATTCTTTTTAAGTCTATCTAATATTCTTAAGAATATGCTAGGATTATAAGATCATATTTATAATTAAAAATTACAATGGTATATAAATTAAAACCAATCCAAAGAAAAACTGGGCAGTATCGTTTAGAATTTGAAGAAATATTTGAACAAGAAGATTTGCAGGCTGAGCAAGAAGCAATCGCAGAAGAAATACGAAATAATCGACGTCGTACACTCGCTGAAAAACAACAAGAAAAAGAAAAATATTTACATAATGGTGCATATGCTTTATTAGATACATTAGTTCAAAATGGGACTCGTTACATTTTCGGATATCCTGGCGGAGCGATTCTTCCAATTTATGATGAATTATATTTTTGGGAACAACAAAAACTCATTACACATATTTTAACACGTCATGAACAAGGTGCTATTCATGCTGCTGACGCATACGCTCGAGTGACCGGACAAGTAGGTGTTTGTTTTGCAACATCAGGGCCTGGTGCTACAAATTTAGTTACGGGAATTGCAACCGCACATATTGATTCTGTTCCACTAGTAGTAATTACTGGTCAAGTGGGACGTACATTTTTAGGAACTGACGCTTTCCAAGAAACAGATGTTTTTGGTATTACATTACCAATTGTTAAACATTCATACAAAGTATTAGATCCAAATGATTTATGCCATATTGTTTCAGAAGCATATTATTTAGCTCAAAATGGACGACCAGGACCTGTACTGATTGATATTCCTAAGGATGTGGGTGTTGAAAAAATTCCAGATTATTTCCCGATTACTCAGAAAGATATGCTAAATTTACACGGTTACAGGTTCCAGTATCATACGAGTAAAGATAGCTTAATGGAAATTTTAGATATTATGAAACTTGCCAATCGTCCATTACTTTATGTGGGTGGTGGTGCTATTACCGCAAATGCTCATAAAGAATTAGCTCAATTATCTGAGACCTATTCATTACCCATTACAACTACTTTAATGGGGAAAGGGGTTGTTACTGAACGTTATAAATATTCTGTAGGCATGTTAGGTATGCACGGTACAGCATATGCAAATTTTGCGGTTAGTGAATGTGATTTATTGGTAGCTATTGGGGCTCGTTTTGATGATCGAGTAACAGGAAAATTAGATGCGTTTGCATGCGCAGCTACGATTATTCAAATTGATATTGATCCTGCGGAAATTGGAAAAAATAAAATCGTAGATTTATCTGTAGTTGGTGATATTAAACAAATTTTCTATGAAATTTTTAAAGAATCTCGGAAAGACACTACATCGTATAAAATTTCAAGTAAGCGTAAGTCATGGTTAAGAGGAATTCAAAAATGGAAACGGACATACCCATTAATTGTTCCACGTTTAATTGATAAATTATCTCCACAATATGTTATTAATACAGTTGGAAAGCAATATTTACATGCCATTTATACTACTGATGTTGGACAACATCAAATGTGGTCAGCACAATTTCTTCAATGTGGTCCGAGACGGTGGGCTTCAAGTGCTGGTTTAGGAACAATGGGGTTTGGTCTTCCAGCAGCAATTGGTGCACAGATAGCCTATCCAACTCACCCTGTTATTTGTATTACTGGTGATTCAAGTATTCAAATGTGTATTCAGGAATTAGGGACGGTTGCTCAATATAATTTACCAGTCCGCATTATGATTATGAATAATCATTGGCAAGGTATGGTTCGACAATGGCAAGAATCTTTTTATGATAATCGTTATTCACATTCAAATATGGCCCAAGGTCAACCTGATTTTGTTGCTTTAGCAAATTCGTACGGTATTAAAGGTATCAATATCAAAAATGAAGAGCAATTACATAATGCTTTATATGAGTATCGTCATTATCCTCATCCAATTCTATTTGATATTTTAATTATTGAAAACGAAAATTGTTATCCAATGGTGAGCCCAGGTAAGACAAATGCTGTCATGACTGGTGTAAGTTATCAACAGGAAGAACTTGATATTGTTGAACGTTTAACTAATAATGAAGTTCGTTTAACTATTGAATTAGAAGCAAAAGCAAAAGCTGATGAGATAACAGACGATGCAAATACAGATTCATTAGAAGAAGTTTAGTAGAGAAGACTCACTAGATAATATTTCAATTGGGCCGAGTTGGATTTGAACCAACGTAGCATAACGCAACGGATTTACAATCCGTCTCCTTTAACCACTCGGACATCGACCCATATACTAGATTCTAACAAAAAATATGTTAGAAGACAATAGTAAAATTTTAGTAATTAATTATTAAAATTTTACTATTGACAAATATTAGAATAGTAACTATATTATTATGTAGGGGCAATTAACTCAGCGGTAGAGTGTCTGCCTTACAAGCAGAACGTCACAGGTTCAAATCCTGTATTGCCCATTTTAAACCTAGCTTAGCGACCATTTTATTATTAAATTTAATAATAAAATCAAGAATCTAGGAGTTAGCGTTAAAATTAAAAAAATTTATTATAAATTATAAGCCTGCTGAAATAAACGTAATTGCATCATCAACTGTTGCAATTTGACCTGCTTCATCATCTGCAATTTCTAATTCAAATTCTTCTTCAAATGCCATAACTAATTCAACGACATCTAATGAGTCTGCACCTAAATCTTGTGTAAATGATGCTTCAGACACAACTTTATCTTCGTCAATACCTAATTGATTCGCAGTAATTTCTTTAATTTTGGCAAAAATTTTATCTTTTTCCATATTTAATAAATTTATATTTCAGATTTATATAGAATTAGGAATAAACCGCTTACTTTAGAATATTTATTCACTAATATTATTATAGCACATTTTTCATTAATTTTGTTAATTGAAGTAAACTAACAGAATTTAAAGGATATATTAGTTGGTTATTTTTTTTTGCAAGCTTTCGAAGTGTTAAGTTTTGTTTTAAGTGTTTTTTTAATCCAATAATAACCGTTGCTTCTTCAATCCGATCTGTAATAATTGGAACAAATCCTAACTGTAAAGCAGCGTCTTTTAATAAATTATTTGATATTGAATAACAATAAAAAATAAGCTTAGTTTTATTACTAATTTTATAACTTGTAGTGTCGTTTACGAAAATTTTATGCGATTTATTATACACTTTCCAATTTTTACTATTTAGTTTTTGCGTTGAAGAAAATAAATTATCTATATAGTAGTTTTGATACTTTATCTGTAGTTTTCCATTTGAGGTCAATTGTCGAACTTGTGTTAATTGATATTTTCCTTGTAATAATAGATCTATAGATGTCTGAACATCTTCATGAATAGTCCAACTATATCGATCATTAATTTCGACAGCTAATTGAAAAGCAGGGAATGCTTTGCGCTCTAAAATACTTTTTTGAGTTCCGCGTCGTTTCGCTTCATCATCGCTTAACGTTACATATTGAATCCCTCCAACCAAATCCACAATCGAAGGATTTTTAATTAAATTTTCTAAACAATTTCCATGTGTTGTACCAATTAATTGAACTCCTTTTTCAGCGATAGCACGTGCTGCTAATGCTTCTAATTCAGTCCCAATTTCATCAATAATAATAACTTCAGGCATATGATTTTCAACAGCTTCAAGCATTACCTGATGTTGTAGTTCACTTTTTGATACTTGTAGACGTCGTGCACGTCCGATTCCAGAATGTGGTATATCACTATCACCGGCGATTTCATTTGATGTGTCAATAATAACAACTCTTTTCTCCATCTCTTCTGATAATACACGTGCAGTTTCACGAATAATTGTTGTTTTTCCCACTCCAGGTTTACCTAATATTAGTATTGATTGATTTGATTCTAATAAATCTCGAATTAAACTAATACTACCAAAAATAGCACGTCCAACTCGACATGTTAATCCATTAATGATACCTTGCCGATTCCTTATACAGCTTATTCGATGTAGAGTCCGATCAATTCCTGCGCGATTTTCGTTACTAAATTTACTTATTCGTTTGGTGACATAATCAATATCTTGCCACGAAATAATTTTTTGCGAAAGATATTCTGAACCTGTTATAAATCTAGCTTCTGGTCGTCGACCTAAATCCATAACAATTTCAATTAATTGGTCATTATTAGGATGGTTAAGTAAATTTTTTTTTATAAAGAAAGGAAAATTTTCTAATAATTTTTTTAAGTCTTCATTTATGTTATTATTCATAAATTTAAATAATTTAAGAGAGTTTTTTTGAGTTTTAAATTTATAATTCAGCTATCGGTAATTATCTCTGATCTGACTATTATTTATAAATTACTTTTTTATTCTGCAATCAATTATATTATTTTCTTTAATAATTTTGACGTTTTGTTGTTAATTCAATTTATTTTTTTTAGATATATAAGTATAAAAGTTTAAATTTTTGAATATTATTTGTATAATAAATTATAGAAAACTCATATTTAATAGATTATTCTAATTCTTTATATTTATTTTTTAGTATGAGAGTTTCATAGATTTTTGTCTCCCAAAAGGAGAAATTCAATGGCAATAAGCTCAACAGAGCGTCGTGCAAAAAATGTACAAGTTTTTGTAGAAAAAGACGCTGTCGAAACAAGTTTCGCAAAATGGGCACAACCGGGTCACTTCTCAAGAACATTAGCTAAAGGTCCAAAAACAACAACATGGATTTGGAACTTACATGCTGATGCTCATGATTTTGATAGTCAAACAAGTTCATTAGAAGAAGTTTCTCGTAAAATTTTCAGTGCACATTTTGGACAATTAGCTATTATCTTCCTATGGATTAGTGGCATGCACTTCCACGGTGCTTATTTCTCGAATTATTCGGCTTGGTTAAACGATCCGATTACAATTAAGCAAAGTTCACAAGTAGTTTGGCCAATTGTTGGTCAAGAGATTTTAAACGCTGACGTTGGCGGTAACTTCCAAGGTATCCAAACAACATCAGGTTGGTTCCAAATGTGGCGTGCTGAAGGGATTACAAGTGAAGTGGAATTATACTGGATCGCTATCGGTGGTTTAATTATGTCAGCATTAATGGTTTTCGCTGGTTGGTTCCATTACCATAAAGCAGCACCAAAATTAGAATGGTTCCAGAATGCGGAATCGATGATGAATCACCATTTAGCTGGTTTATTAGGTTTAGGCTGTTTATCATGGTCTGGTCACCAGATTCATATTGCTTTACCAATTAATAAATTACTTGATGCAGGTGTTGCCCCACAAGAAATTCCATTACCACATGAGTTTTTAATTAACCGTGAATTAATGGCTCAACTATACCCAAGCTTTAGTAAAGGTTTAGCACCGTTTTTCAGTGGTCAATGGGGTGAATATTCAGATTTCTTAACCTTTAAAGGCGGTTTAAATCCTGTAACAGGCGGTTTATGGTTAAGTGATATTGCTCATCACCATCTAGCTTTAGCTGTTTTATTCATTATTGCTGGACATATGTACCGCACAAATTGGGGTATTGGTCATAGTATGAAAGAAATTTTAGAAGCACATAAAGGTCCATTCACTGGCGAAGGTCACAAAGGCTTATATGAAATTTTAACTACATCATGGCATGCTCAATTAGCTATTAACTTAGCTATGGTTGGATCATTAAGTATTATTGTTGCACATCATATGTATGCAATGCCACCATATCCGTACTTAGCAACTGACTATGCAACGCAATTGTCATTATTTACACATCACGTGTGGATTGGTGGTTTCTGTATTGTAGGTGGTGCAGCACATGGTGCAATCTTTATGGTACGTGATTATACACCTGCTAATAATTATAATAATTTACTTGATCGTGTTTTGCGCCATCGAGATGCAATTATTTCACATTTAAATTGGGTATGTATTTTCTTAGGCTGTCATGCTTTTGGTTTCTATATTCATAACGATACAATGCGTGCATTAGGTCGTCCACAAGATATGTTTTCAGATAAAGCAATTCAATTACAACCAATTTTTGCCCAATGGGTTCAAAATGTTCATTTATTAGCACCAGGTACGACTGCACCAAATGCTTTAGCAACAACAAGTTACGCATTCGGTGGTGATGTAGTAGGTGTTGGTGGTAAAATTGCTATGATGCCTATTAAGTTAGGTACTGCGGATTTCATGGTACACCATATTCATGCTTTTACAATTCATGTTACAGTTTTAATTTTATTAAAAGGTGTGTTATACGCACGTAGTTCAAAATTAATTCCTGATAAAGCTAATTTAGGTTTCCGTTTCCCTTGTGATGGTCCAGGCCGTGGTGGTACTTGTCAAAGTTCGAGTTGGGATCATGTATTCTTAGGCTTATTCTGGATGTACAATTCATTATCAGTAGTATTATTCCACTTTAGTTGGAAAATGCAATCAGACGTATGGGGTACTGTAACACCAGATGGTGTTGTTTCTCATATTACTGGTGGCAATTTCGCACAAAGTTCGATTACTATTAACGGATGGTTACGTGATTTCTTATGGTCACAAGCATCACAGGTTATTCAATCATATGGTTCTGCTTTATCAGCTTATGGTTTAATTTTCTTAGGTGCGCACTTTATTTGGGCATTTAGTTTAATGTTCTTATTTAGTGGTCGTGGTTACTGGCAAGAATTAATTGAATCAATTGTTTGGGCACATAATAAATTAAACTTCGCACCAGCAATTCAACCACGTGCATTAAGCATTACACAAGGCCGAGCTGTAGGTTTAGCACACTATTTATTAGGTGGTATTGGTACAACTTGGGCGTTCTTCTTAGCTCGTTCAATCTCAATTTCTTAAGTAATTTAATTTTAGAACGATAAAAATTAAATTTTGTATAAATTTATACAAATTAGTATTTCATTTATAATTAAAAATAATATAAAAGGCATCTGACAATTATGGCAACTAAATTTCCAAAGTTTAGCCAAGCCCTTGCTCAAGATCCAGCAACACGACGAATTTGGTATGGTATAGCAACGGCCCATGATTTAGAAGCGCATGATGGTATGACTGAAGAAAATTTATACCAAAAAATCTTTGCGTCACATTTTGGACACCTAGCTATCATTTTCTTATGGACTGCTGGTAACTTATTCCATGTTGCATGGCAAGGTAATTTTGAAAAATGGGTTACAAATCCATTAAAGACAAAACCAATTGCACACTCGATTTGGGACCCACATTTTGGAGAATCAGCTTTAAAGGCTTTTAGTAAAGGTAATTTATATCCAGTTAATATTACGTTTGCTGGTGTATACCAATGGTGGTACACTATTGGTTTCCGAACAAATCAAGAGTTATACTTAGGTTCAATCGGATTATTATTACTTTCTTGTACATTATTATTTGCGGGATGGTTACATTTACAACCAAAATTCCGTCCAAGTTTATCTTGGTTTAAAAATAATGAATCACGATTAAACCACCATTTATCTGGTTTATTAGGTGTTAGTTCATTAGCGTGGACAGGTCACTTAGTACACGTTGCACTTCCAGCATCCCGTGGTGTTCATGTTGGTTGGGATAATTTCTTAACAACTCCTCCACATCCAGCTGGTTTACAACCTTTCTTTAGTGGTAATTGGACTGTTTATGCAGAAAACCCAGATTCAGCAAACCACGTATATGGTACAAGTGAAGGCGCTGGTACTGCTATCTTAACATTTTTAGGTGGTTTCCACCCACAAACACAATCATTATGGTTAAGTGACATTGCTCATCACCAATTAGCGATTGCTGTTGTTTTCATTATTGCAGGTCATATGTATCGAACTAATTTCGGTATTGGGCACAATATGAAAGAAATTTTAGATGCTCACCGTCCACCAGGAGGACGTCTAGGTGCGGGTCATGTAGGGTTATTTGAGACAATTACAAATTCTTTACATATGCAATTAGGTTTAGCATTAGCGTGCTTAGGTGTTGCAACATCATTAACGGCACAACATATGTATGCTTTAACTCCATATGCATATTTATCAAAAGATTTCACAACAGAAGCTGCATTATATACGCACCATCAATATATTGCTGGTTTCTTAATGGTTGGGGCATTTGCGCATGGCGCAATCTTCTTTGTCCGAGATTATGATCCAGAATTGAATAAAAATAATGTTTTAGCACGAATGTTAGAACATAAAGAAGCTATTATTTCACATTTAAGCTGGGCTTCATTATTCTTAGGTTTCCATACTTTAGGATTATATATTCATAATGATACAGTAGTTGCTTTCGGTCAACCAGAAAAGCAAATTTTATTTGAGCCAGTTTTCGCTGAATATATTCAAGCTGCTTCAGGTAAAGCAATTTATAATTTTAATGTGTTATTATCATCAGCTGATAGTCCAGCTACGGTTGCTGGTAATCAAGTTTGGTTACCAGGTTGGTTAGAAGCTATTAATAGTGGTAAGAACGATTTATTCTTAAAAATTGGCCCTGGTGATTTCTTAGTACACCATGCAATTGCTTTAGGTTTACATGTAACTACTTTAATTTTAGTTAAAGGTGCTTTAGACGCACGGGGTTCTAAGTTAATGCCAGATAAAAAAGATTTTGGTTATAGTTTCCCATGTGATGGTCCAGGTCGTGGTGGTACTTGTGATATCTCAGCTTGGGATGCATTCTATTTAGCTATGTTCTGGATGTTAAATACAATTGGCTGGACAACCTTCTATTGGCATTGGAAACATATGACAATTTGGGGTGGTAACCCGGGTCAATTTGATGAATCATCAAACTACATTATGGGCTGGTTACGTGATTACTTATGGTTAAACTCGTCACCATTAATTAATGGTTATAATCCATTTGGTATGAACAATTTATCTGTATGGTCATGGATGTTCTTATTTGCACATTTAATCTGGGCAACTGGTTTTATGTTCTTAATTTCATGGCGTGGTTATTGGCAAGAATTGATTGAAACATTAGTATGGGCACATGAACGTACTCCGTTAGCGAATTTAGTTCGTTGGAGAGATAAGCCTGTAGCTCTTTCAATTGTACAAGCGCGTTTAGTAGGCTTAGTTCACTTCTCTGTAGGTTATATCTTAACATACGCGGCATTTGTTATTGCTTCAACGTCAGGTAAATTTGCTTAAAGCTAGCTAATTTTTGAAAATATAAAAAAAGATATAACAGTTTTTACTGTTATATCTCAATAATTAAATAAGACAACTATTTCAATAAGTTTAGCAATTTTTTTTTTAATCTATTAGAAGCGGGCAACGCGATTCGAACGCGCGACATCAACCTTGGCAAGGTTGCGCTCTACCACTGAGCTATGCCCGCAATGCTATCTACACCTATAATACCATTAACATTCTAGTTTTGTCAAGCTTTGGTTAATCACTTCTTAATAAATTTTAAGAATTTAACTAATTATGATAAGTTCTTAAAATTTATTAAAAATTTGATTAGATATTAACCAATGAATTTTCGTTTTTTTATTATTTAAATAGTTTTGTAATAAAAAATGTTATACATTTAATAATTTATTCGATTACAATTAAAGTACTAAATTATTTAAAAAAAATTTAGTACTCTAGTTGTAATTTATAAGGATAAAGTTATGATTTCAGATTTTCAAGTATACGTTGCTTTAACTATTGGTCTGTTAGCCAGTATTTTAGCAATCCGTTTGGGTTCAACATTGTATCAATAAAATTAAAAATTGCACTTAATTATAGGCAATTAAATGTAATAAGTTAATTTATTACAAAAAATAATCAATATTTAGAAACTAGAAATAATATAGCAATAAATTATGGTAGCACAAGATTTAAAGAAATTTACGACTCCAGTTTTTCCGTTTACTGCAATTGTAGGACAGGAAGAAATGAAATTAGCATTACAATTAAATGTGATTGATCCAAAAATTGGTGGTGTGATGATCATGGGTGATCGTGGGACAGGTAAATCTACTACAATTCGAGCGATTGCGGATTTATTGCCAGAAATTAACATTGTGGCAAGTGATCCATTTAATTCGCATCCTTCAGATTTGGAATTAATGAGTAATGAAGTTAAAATTGCTGTTCAAAATAATGAAACATTATCAACAGAAAAGATTAAAATTCCAATGATTGATTTACCTTTAGGTGCGACTGAAGATCGTGTTTGTGGGACAATCGATATTGAAAAAGCGTTAACTGAAGGTGTGAAAGCATTTGAACCAGGCTTGTTGGCTAAAGCAAATCGTGGACTATTATATGTTGATGAAGTTAATCTTTTAGATGATCACTTAGTCGATATTTTATTAGATTCTGCAGCATCAGGTTGGAATACCGTTGAAAGGGAAGGTATTTCAATCCGTCATCCAGCGCGATTTGTACTAGTTGGATCTGGAAACCCTGAAGAAGGAGAATTACGTCCACAATTACTAGATCGATTTGGTATGCATGCTGAAATTCGAACAGTTAAAGATCCGATGTTACGTGTTAAAGTTGTAGAAGAACGTACTTCATTTGATCAAACGCCAAATGTTTGGATTGAGAACTATGAATCACAACAACAAGAATTACGCGATAAAATTGTAGCTGCTCAAGAACTTTTACCGAAAGTTGAATTAGATTATAATTTACGTTTAAAAATCTCCGAAGTATGTAGTCGTTTAGATGTAGATGGTTTGCGTGGCGACATTGTAACTAATCGAGCAGCAAAAGCATATGCAGCCTATAATGGTTGTGATAAAGTAACTGTAGATGATATTTCAAAAATTATTACCTTATGTTTACGCCATCGATTAAGAAAAGATCCATTAGAAACAATTGATTCGGGTGATAAAGTATCAAAAGTATTTAAAGAAATTTTTGAAATTGAAGACTAAAATTCGTAGAATAAACAACTAGATAGACGTTTTTTAGTTGTTTATCATTTCTTACTTTTAATCAAAAATATGTTAAAAATTCTCTGGGTATTAATAAGTCTTTTTATAATTTTATTAATTGTTGTTCGGGTTCCTACTAATGGTGGTCTAGATAATTTTGCAAGTAAAACTGATCTTCTTGGCTCACCAGGTTCAGCTGAACAATTTTTAAATAGTTTAACCTGGTTATTAATTGGTCTATATATTCTTTTAGCTATTAATTTTAATTTAGTTTCCTAATTTGTAGACAAAATCGAAAAAACTATGTATAGTTGTGTTAGTTTGTATTTTGTCTCGCGGAGTAGAGCAGTCTGGTAGCTCGTTGGGCTCATAACCCGAAGGTCAATGGTTCAAATCCATTCTCCGCTAGAAAATTTTTAAGTTAATGAAAAAATTTGAAACTTTTATACTATTCTAGTATAATAGATGTTAGATAATAATAAGGTTTTACGTATGACATTAAATTTACAAACACCTTTTCCGACTTTTGGTGGGAGCACTGGTGGCTGGCTACGTGCTGCTGAAGTAGAAGAAAAATATGCAATTACATGGACAAGTGCCAAAGAGCAGATCTTTGAAATGCCAACTGGCGGTGCTGCTGTAATGCGTAATGGTGAAAATCTATTATATTTAGCCCGTAAAGAACAGTGTTTAGCATTAGGCACTCAACTTCGCAACTTTAAAATTACGGACTATAAAATTTACCGTATTTTCCCTAGTGGAGAAGTACAATATTTACATCCAAAAGATGGAGTTTTTCCAGAAAAAGTTAATCCCGGTCGAACAGCTACGAATAGCCGCGGATTCTCTATTGGAAAAAACCCAAATCCTGCTTCTGTAAAATTTAGTGGGATTAGCACATACGAAAGTTAACTTTTTAGATTAGTTTTTTATTAAAAAACTAATCTTACTGGCGAGATGGCAGAGAGGTCGATTGCGTCTGATTTGAAATCAGATGAATCTTCGCGGATTCCGTGGGTTCGAATCCCACTCTCGCCTTTATTATGTTTTGACGCTTAGCTGTGTTTTTATTTTTACTATATTAGTTTATGAGTAAAGTATACGATTGGTTCGAAGAACGATTAGAAGTACAAGCAATTGCTGATGATATTTCAAGTAAATATGTTCCGCCTCATGTAAATATTTTCTATTGTTTTGGTGGTATTGTTTTTACATGTTTTTTAGTTCAAGTTGCAACAGGGTTTGCTATGACATTCTACTACCGTCCGAGTGTAGTAGATGCATTTGCTTCGGTTGAATATATTATGACAAGTGTAAACTTTGGTTGGTTAATTCGGTCGATTCACCGTTGGTCAGCTAGTATGATGGTGATGATGATGGTATTACATGTCTTCCGTGTTTATTTAACAGGTGGATTTAAAAAACCTCGTGAATTGACATGGGTGACGGGTGTAATTTTAGCCGTTGTAACAGTATCATTTGGTGTAACTGGTTACTCTTTACCATGGGATCAAGTAGGGTTTTGGGCTTGTAAAATTGTAACAGGCGTTCCAGCTGCTGTACCTATTGTAGGTGAACCATTAGTTTTAATTTTACGTGGTGGTGAAAGTGTTGGTCAAAGTACGTTAACACGTTTCTATAGTGCACATACATTTGTGTTACCACTAGCCGCTGCAGTTCTAATGCTTACTCATTTCTTAATGATTCGTAAGCAAGGTATCTCAGGTCCGCTATAAAAGTTTCAATTTTAAACAATAACTTATTTTTTATTTATTAAGGAATATATTCATATGTCAGTAATTAAAAAACCGGATTTAACAGATCCAAAATTACGAGCAAAATTAGCAAAAGGTATGGGTCACAATTATTACGGTGAACCTGCATGGCCAAATGATTTATTATACGTTTTCCCGATTTGTATTTTAGGTACATTTGCATGTTGTATTGGTTTAGGAGTTATGGCCCCTACAACAATGGGTGAGCCTGCAGATCCATTTAATACACCATTAGAAATTTTACCAGAATGGTACTTTTTCCCAACATTCAATTTATTGCGTATTTTACCCAATAAATTATTAGGTGTTTTAGCAATGGCTGCGGTTCCTGCTGGTTTAATTACAGTACCATTTATTGAAAATGTTAATAAGTTCCAAAATCCGTTCCGCCGTCCAATTGCAAGTTTAGTATTTATTACTGGTTTTATTTTTGCGATTTGGTTTGGTATTGGTGCTTGTCTACCGATTGATAAGGCAGTTTCATTAGGTTTCTGGTAAAAAAAATTATTGTTGATATAAAGTTTATATCAACAATAATTTTTTTCAAGGTATTAAAGTTAAAACTTATTTTAATGATACTTTTGCACCTGCAGCTTCTAATTGTTTCTGAGCATCTTCTGCAGCGTCTTTTGCTAGGTCTTCTTGTACTTGTTTTGGTGCAGATTCTACTAGTTCTTTTGCTTCTTTTAGACCTAAACCTGTTAAATTACGTACAACCTTTAAAATAGCAATCTTTTTATCCGCTGGAACTTCTTCTAACATTACTGTGAATTCTGTTTTTTCTTCAGCTTCATCTTCTGCACCTGGTGCCGCAGCCATTACCATTGCTGGGCCTGCACTCGCTGATGCATCAACACCAAATGTTTCTTCAATTTTGCTTACTAATTCTGATGCTTCTAATAATGTTAACGTTTTTAACTCTTCTACAATTTGATCAATACGTTCTGACATAATTTTTTTATCCTATTTCTTAATTATTTATTAATACTAAAACTTGCTAAATCTAATTCAATAGATGGCCCCATACTGCTACAAATGTAAACACTTTTAAAGTATTTTCCTTTTACACCAGATGGGCGATTTCGTTCAATTGACCCATAAATTGCTAATAAGTTTTCTAATAATTGTTCCTCAGAAAATGTTGCATTACCAAAAATGACATGAACGACACCAGTTTTATCTGCTTTATATTCAAATTTACCTTTTTTAAATGATTCTAAAGTTTCAGTTAAATTAGTTGTAACCGTTCCAGATTTTGGCGATGGCATTAAGCCTTTTGGACCTAAAACTCGGCCTAGTTTTGCCAATTTAGGCATCATATCTGGTGTTGCGACTAATAAATCAAAATTGATATTTCCTTGACTAATTTCTTGAACCAGATCCTCACTTCCAACAATATCAGCTCCTGCATTTTGTGCTTCCGAAGCCTTATCCGAGTCTGTTAATACAGCGATTTTAATTGTTTTACCGTTACCGTGTGGTAAAGTCACTGTTGTTCGTAATTGTTGGTCTGTATATTTAGGATCAATATTCAAATTTGCATGAATTTCTATACTTTCGACAAATTTTGTAGTGGCTGTTTCTTTTAAAACTGAAATAGCTTCTTTTAAATCTGAATAGGGTGTTGTTTGAATTTTTTTTCGAATTTCTTGTTGACGCCGAGATAACTTTCGCATATATTTCTCCATTAATAAATTTATATCATACTGATTAATCAACAATAGAGATACCCATATTGCGTGCAGTTCCTTCAACAATCTTAATTGCACTACTAATTTTTGTCGTATTTAAATCGGGTAATTTAATAGTGGCAATTTCTTCTAATTGTACTTTTGTAATTGAACCAACCATCGTCTTAGGTGGCGTTGACGACCCTTTTTTTACTTTTGCAGCTTTTGCTAGCAAAACTGACGCTGGTGGCGTTTTTAAAATAAATGTATAACTTCTATCCTCATAAACGGATATTTCTACAGGAATAATTAAACCTGCTTTATCTGTTGTTTTTGCATTATATTCTTTACAAAAAGCTGCAATATTTACACCATGTTGACCTAGGGCTGGACCAACAGGTGGGGCAGGGGTTGCCTTTCCTGCTGGTAAAGCTAATTTAATTAATGCTGTAATTTTTTTTGCCATCTGTTAATTAATTTAATTTATTCTCTTTTTTTAATTCTTTTATTTAATTAGATATTAGTTTTCGTAATTTCTATTAACCCCCAAATGGGGAAACGCGTCCTGAAGGACTTGAACCCTCGACATCTAATTTTGGAGACTAGCGTTCTACCAACTGAACTAAGGACGCACATATACTACTATAGTAGTAATCTTTCTAAAAAGCAACGCTTTAATTTTTTAAAAATAAAATAATTTGAAAATATGAGTAATAATATCGATATTCCTAATAATTTTTATCTTCCTCATAATTTTTTAGCAGAAAAAATTATTTTAAGTCACCTTGTAATAAATGCACAGTCTGCTGATACAATCTTATGCAGTTTACCAGTTGAGGCATTTTATTTTAAAAATCATCAAATTGTTTATGAGGCCATTCGCCAATTATATAAAACTAATAGTTCAATTAATCTTCTTTTACTTTTAACTTTTTTAAAAGATAATGGGCTATTAGAAAAAATTGGTGGTATTAAAGTTTTAAATAATTGTATAGTTGAGATTCCTCAGTCCACTAATCTAAATGATTATATTCAATTAATCTATGAAAAGTTTCTGCGGCGAAATATAATTAAGTTAGGTTACCAAGCTATTAACTCTGCTTATATTACAAATATACCTCTCGAAAAAGTTATTTCGAATCTTGAATTTCAAATTTTTAACTTAACAAACCATACAAATCAATCAAAATTAAAAACAAGTGCTGAATTACTTCATAATGTATTTTTAGATTTGAAGCAAAAAACAGTTACAAATTCGAGCTCTGGTCTACTTACGGGCTTTACTGATTTAGATTTCATGACTCAAGGATTACAAAATTCAGATTTGATTATTGTGGCTGGACGGCCTTCAATGGGTAAAACAGCTTTCTCTCTTCAAATTGCTTTAAACATTGTAAAATCCACTGAATTACCTGTTATTTTTTTTAGTTTAGAGATGTCAAAAGAACAATTAACTTATCGATTATTAGGAAATCAAACAGAAATTAATCATCAAAAGTTAAAAACTGCAAGCTTAAGTAAACAAAATTGGCAGCAAATTATTAAGTGTATTCGAACATTTTCTTATTTTCCATTTTTTATTGATGATACACCTAATTTGAAATTGACAGATATGCGTTCGAAAATTCGAAAAATAGTTTTTGAACAAAATAAAATTGGTTTAATTGTAATTGATTATTTACAGTTAATGGAAATAAGTTTGGAGAATGGAGAAAGTCGAGTTCAAGAATTGTCACAAATTACTCGCTCATTAAAAACAATTGCACGTGAATTCGATATACCTGTTATTGCATTATCACAATTGAGTCGAAATGTAGAAAGTCGTGTCAACAAACGGCCTATTTTATCTGATTTACGAGAAAGTGGCTCAATTGAGCAAGATGCTGATATAGTATTAATGCTTTATCGTGATAATTATTATAATTCAATTCCAACAACTGAATCGACAGCTGAGGTAATTATTGCTAAACATCGAAATGGTCCTACAGGAACAGTTTCATTAGATTTCAACCCTCAACTTACAAAATTCACGGATTTCAAAGGTTAGTTAGATTGCCCAGAACCAGATTCGAACTGGTGACACGAGGATCTTCAATCCACTGCTCTACCAACTGAGCTATCCGGGCTTGTAAGGTAATTATACAAAATTTTAGTTGAAAAAGCAACGCTTTTAAATATTTACAAGTATATAAATATTGCTTTTTTTATTATTATTACTTATACTAGTAAGTAAGGTATAGAATTAGTGAAAGTTTATAATAGATCTTACCATGTCAGGATTGTGAAATAGCAGCATGGATCTACCTATAAACTTACGTCAATTATTCTATACCCCAACATATATTGTATCACGCTCATTTTTTATTACCTGTATTTATTTTTAGAAGTTAGCTAGTGAAGGGACTTGAACCCCCGACCGACTGATTACAAATCAGTTGCTCTACCAACTGAGCTACACCAGCTATTTAGTTATTGTTTGTATCACTATATCAATAAGTTCAAAAGAATGTCAACAATTAATTTATTTAGTATAGGAATTAAATATAACATAAGTTTAATTCCTATACTAAATAAATTAACTACCTAATTCAAAACGAACAAAACGTTTTACTTTTATATTTTCTCCTAATAATGCAATTTTTTGTTTAATAAGATCATCAACAGTCATATTCGGTTCACGAATATATGATTGTTCTAATAAAACTTTTGAATTTAAGGCTTTTGCTACTCGACCTTCAACAATTTTGTTACGAATTTCTTCTGGTTTATTTGCCAGATCGGGTTTATTACTCTCAAATTCCCATTCTTGATTTTTCATTTCGTCTGAAATATCATCTGTTGAAACAATATCCACTTCTGGATTTGAAGCAATTTGCATTGCGACATTTTTAACTAATTCTTTAAATTCGTCGCGTCTGGCTACAAAATCCGTCTCACAGTTAACTTCAATCATAATACCTAATTTGCTACCTGTATGAATATAGCAATCAATAATACCTTCATTTGCAGCTCGACTACTTTTTTTATCTGCAGTCGCCATTCCTTTTAAACGTAAGGCTTTTAAAGCTTTTTCAAAATCCCCATCATTTTCTTTTAAGGCTTGTTTACAATTCATCATTCCAGCACCGGTCTGATCCCGAAGCTCTTTTACTATTTTTGCACTAATTTCCATTTCAATATAAAATTTAAATTGATTTTTCTTGTCCTAATAAAATATTATCGGCTAATGTTTTTAAAATTAATTTTATTGACCGAACAGCGTCATCATTTCCAGGAATAGGAATATCTACTAAATCCGGATCACAATTTGTATCTAAAATTGAAATAATAGGTATTCCTAATTTTTTACATTCTTTAATAGCTGTTAATTCGCGTTTTTGATCAATAACAATTACAGCGTCAGGTAGTTTGTCCATTTCTTTAACCCCACTTAAATGACGTCTTAATTTTTCTAATTCTTTTCGACGCATAGAGGCTTCTTTCTTTGGTAATAAGTTAAAAATCTCATTAGCTTCCTGTTGCTCTAAAATTTTTAATCTTTCAATTCGACTTTTTAATGTTACCCAATTTGTTAACATTCCACCTAACCAACGGTGGTTTATGTAAAAACTATTACATCGCTTTGCTTCTTGAGCAATAACGGTACTAGCTTGTCGTTTTGTTCCAATAAATAAAAATGTTTGTTTTTGTTCTGCAGCTGACTGAACGTATGTACTTGCATCTTTTAGTAATTGTGCTGATTGTACTAAATCTAAAATATGTATATTATTTCGTTCTGTATAAATGTATGGAAACATTTTTGGATTCCATCGATAAGCTTTATGTCCAAAATGAACACCAGCTTCTAATAATTGGGCTAAAGTAACATCAGCCATATTTTATTTACTCCTATAATTAATAATGATAAGATTTACTACACTAAGATAACAAATTCAAAATACAATAGTCTAGTTCTTATTTCAAAAACTCCTATTTTTTAATGTAAATTCTATATCTTAAAACTTTTTGAATATTTTGTATATCCTGTTCCAGCAGGAATTAAATGACCAATTACAACATTTTCTTTTAGGCCTCGTAGCCAATCAACACGTCCTTCAATCGCAGCTTTTGTTAATACACGTGTTGTATCTTGGAAACTTGCAGCTGAAATAAAACTTGGACTATTTAATGCTGTTTTTGTTATACCAAATAAGATTGGTCGATAAAGAGCAGGCCGGTGTTTTTTGCTTTTGGTAGTTTTATTTTGCGAAATTACTTTATTCATATAATTTATTTGATATAAATCAATAATTTCTAATGGTAATACCGGTGTATCTCCTTCTTTAAAAATTTTAACTTTCGATGTCATTTGTTTAATAATAATTTCTAAATGTTTATCTGCGATTGTTACACCTTGTGATTGATAAACCCCTTGAACCGAACTTAAAATTAAATCTTGAACTTTTTTAAAACTTCGATATGTTCCATGATATAAATCAAATCTGGATTCTGTATTTAACTTATTATTAATTAAACGGGTTTCTTTAATATTTGTATACTGATCAAAATAAAAATTCAATAATAAGTGTGGATTTAAAGTTGAATTTGTTTCAAATGTAGTCATCATTTTTTTAAATTCGAAAGTTGCATCTAATCGACTATTCAAAATAATTAATCGTTTTTTCGGATTTTGTTTAAAGTTTTCTAATAATTCTTGTTCTTTGTTTTCAATTTTTCGCGCCTCTAACAACTGTTCGATTCTTGGTAAACCTTGTACAATATCACCCGTTACTTCTTTTTCAAAATTAAGTAAACCTAATGTATGTCCTTCTTGAATAAATTCACCATTTTTACAAAAGACTTGATTTTGACGATTTTCAACTGGATTCTGTCTATTTGCTTGGATTTTTTCAATTTTTTGTTTTAGTCTAACTTTTTTATTTAAATTTGTTTTTAAATAAGTGTTTTTATATAAATAAATTTGATTAATACTATAACTTTTTTTATTTACCTGACTTTTTGTTTTATTTAAATTAGTTGGTCCCATTTTTAGACCAAGAATTCGTTCTTTTGTTTCTTTAAAATATCGCGTTTTATATGTAACTTGATAATCTAGATTATTTAATAAAATTGATTTTAAATTTTTCTTTCGCGTTTTATTTTCTGTATACTTAATTATTAAATTATCTCGTTTAAATAGTGAAGGTAGAAAAATTTTTTCTACACTTTCTTTTTTCTTTTGATAATTTTTTTGTATATTCTCTTTTGTTTCGAAATCTTGACAATTTGGGAAAAAATACGGGCGTCCTTTTTGAAGTAATAAATGAGTTTCTGTTTCTTTTAAATATTTTCCAATTTTCGATGTTATTTGATTTTCAACTTCTTCAGATTGCGTTTTAATATTTTTTAATTTTGGAATTTTTATACAATCATCTTGGGAAATAAATAGAAGTTGTTTATTTTCATTACCTCGCAATTTTACCTGAACTAATTCAAGATATTTTTGTGTAGTCAATTCTAAATAACCTAAAGTTGTGTAGGCGTTAATGAATTGATTATTTTTTACTAGCGTACATAATTTTATGTTTTGATATTTTAAATTAATTGGAATAAAATGATTTACATAAAATTTCTCTGAACTAATAAACTGTAAAGTATTGTTATTTTGTCGATTAATAATGAAACTTGTCTCAATTTTATTTTGAATTATTTCAGAATTTGAAAATTCAAATCTCAATTTTTGCAATAATAAATTTTGATGTTTTGATGTTTTGATCTTTTCATTGAAATTAAAATTTCGGACCATTATTGGTCTAACTTTAAACGTTGAATCTTTACGTAACGGTTTTTTAAAGATTTTTTTCAAAGATTTCGGGAGTGAAATTTCGAATAACTCCAATGTTCGAATTTCTAATTGTAATCCTTGGTTTGTTTCTAAGATTTCACAAAAAACGGGTCTTTCGATTTTGATTGTTTGATCTGCAAATTCAATGTTTTCACCCGGATAAAAGATTTTTTTATGGTATTGCCAAATATCTTTTGTACGTTCGATTTTTACTTGAATTAAACGACCAGGTTTTATGATAACTTCGAGAATAATATTTTGTTTTGAAATTATTTCAACAATACCAGTACTTTTTGCAAAAATATTGGGTACAATTTCGTAATTTTCAGCAATAAATTCATTCTCCTCAACTAATAAAAGACTACGATCTCGATTTAGTAAAAACGTTTCTTCAGGTAACCAAATTATTGTACTATTTGTTCGTTTTTTTTCAGTTCGATTTGTTTTTTCTAAATAATGTAAACTATGCTCATTATTTTGAAGTGGTATACCACCCGTTTTTGTTAAAAATTTATTACTAATTAAAGTAGCTTCAGTGTTTGTAATATTCTGAACTATTGTTGGATTTAGTGGAATTAAATATTGATAATTTTTGACCGTAAAAATATGATTATTATTAATAATCGGTTTATTCAATTGTTTAATTTGTAAATGAGGAAATTCACTAAAACTATTAATTATTTCAATGATTTGTTGAGATAAATCAATTTTATTATTAGTTATTCGAACAAAACCCGCATGTTTATTTATAAGTTTTACTCGAAAGATATAACTATTTTTATTAATAATATAATCATTATAGAAATTTAGAAAAGCCTGTGTCGGTATATTATAAACTTGACCAGAGAATAACCAGATTAACTTATCTTTTTCCTCCTCCTGATTTTTATTACTATCCCAAAGCTGAACCTCACCTGAGAAACTACTAAAAATATTTTTTGCTTCTAGTTTTGTTTGTTGTGAATTCTCGACTAATTGACCAATAATCGTATTCTGGTTTACGTATTCATTTTCTTTAATAAATAAGATACTATTACTCGGAATATAAATAGAACTCTTTTGGCCATGTTTAGATTCTGGTAAAAAAAAGACTTGGCCAGAATTTTCGGTTACTAATACATTTTCACCTCGACTTGTTCGAACTGTAGATGTCTTTAATATATCTGAAAATTGTATGGTGCCATCAATAGGACTTTTAATCGGTTTATTCTCACCTGCTGTAAAGACCCCGCCTGTATGAAATGTTCGCATTGTTAATTGTGTACCAGGTTCACCAATGGATTGCCCGGCAATAATTCCAACTGCTTCTCCCAAATCGACTAAACTTTCGTTTGATAAATTCCATCCATAACATTTTTGACAAACTGAACGGTTTAAATTACATGTTAGTGGTGAACGAAAAAAAATAATTTCAACTTTACGTTTTTTAAAGATACTAATAAGATTTGGTGTAATTTCATCATTTACTTTTGCAAGTAATTTGTGTGAGATTGGATCATAAACATTTTTATTTAACAGCCGTCCAAGAATTTTTTCGTAAAATGATGCTGTAATTTTATTATTATTTTTTTCATTTATAAAAATAATTGAATAATCTGTACCACAATCTTTTTCTCGAATAATAATATCATGCGCTACATCAATTAATCGTCTTGTTAAATATCCAGAATTAGCTGTTTTTAATGCTGTATCTACAATTCCTTTTCGTGCACCATAACCAGAAATTAAATAATCAGTAATTTGTAAACCTTCACGAAAATTTTTAACAATAGGTAAATCTATAATTTCACCACTGGGATCAGACATTAAACCCCGCATTCCTACTAATTGTTGAACTTGTGATAAATTTCCACGAGCTCCGGAAAATGCCATCATATAAACTGAGTTTAAGGGGTCATATGTTTTAAAATATGTAACAACTTCATTTTTTAAATTTTCGCTTGTCATTGTCCAAGTAGCAATAACTTTTTGAAAACGTTCTACTTCTGTTGTTTTTCCTTTTAATAATAATTTTTCTGCTTCGTCAATTTCATTTTCCGCTTTAGTTAGGATTGAATGTTTAATGGGTGGAACTTGCAAATCTTCAATACTAATTGAAATTCCCGCTTGTGTTGCATATTTAAACCCAAGATATTTTAATTCATCCGCAAGAAGTGAAGCTTGTACCGCTCCATATTTCGTAAAACACCATGCTAATAAATTTTTTAATTGTTTTTTACTGATAAGTGTATTTTGATACGTGTACTGTTTCATAAATAGTGAAGAAGTATATTATAATAATTAGTCGAATAATTTATTTGGTTTATAAAAGATTTAAAGTTTTTTGAATTGTATAATTAAAAATTACACGACCTGTCGTCGTTTGTAAGTATTGAACAAGTATTTTTTTATCTTTATCTTTCCGAATTTGTACCTTATCATAATATTCAATTGAGGTTCCATCATTTAAATATACGTCTTTCTTTAATTCACTAGGCATATCAATTTTTTTTGAATATCTTACCCAAATCAATGAATGTAATTCAATTTTTTCTTGATTATATGCTAATAATACATCTTCAAAATCAGCAAAATAATGATTTGATCCAAGTGAATTTTTAATATTATTCGTAGTTAAATAATAACATCCTAAAACCATATCTTGGCTTGGTAAAATAATTGGTTCACCGGTGGCAGGTGATAAAAAATTATAAGGTGCTAACATTAAAATATAAGATTCAGCTTGTGCTTGTAATGAGAGAGGAACATGGACAGCCATTTGATCTCCATCGAAATCTGCGTTGAAAGCAGAACAAACTAGAGGATGTAAGTGAATAGCTCGGCCCGGAACTAAAATTGGCTCAAATGATTGAATCCCTAACCGATGCAAAGTTGGAGCTCGATTTAAGAAAACAGGGTGATTTAGTAAAACTTCATTCAAAACTGGTTCAATGAGTGTTTCATTCTGTTGGATAAAATTTTTAGCAACTTTAATATTACTTGCTAAACCTTGATTAATTAATTCGCGAATGATAAACGGTTGAAAAAGTTCAATTGCAATTTCAAACGGTAATCCACACTGATTTAATTTTAATCCAGGCCCTACAACAATTACAGAACGCCCAGAGTAATCCACTCGTTTTCCCAATAAGTTTAAGCGAAACCGTCCTTGTTTTCCTTTAATAATATCTGATAAGGATTTTAATGGTCTATTATTTGCTCCCATTGCCGTTTTTCCTCTTTTACCATTATAAATTAAAGAGTCAACCGCTTCTTGTAACATTCGCTTTTCATTTCGAATAATTAATTGTGGGGCATCAATTTCTAATAGTCGAATTAATCTACTGTTTCGTGTAATAATTCGTCGGTATAATTCATTTAAATCTGAAGTAGCAAACCGTCCACCTTCTAATTGAATCATAGGACGTAATCCTGGCGGAATAACTGGTAAATGAGAAATGAGTAACCATGAAGGATGAGCGCCTGTTGCTGAAAAACTTTCTAATGTACGTAACCGTTTAATAGCTTTATCTAATAAATAAACTTTTCGCTTAAATACCCATCGTTTTCTTTTACTTTCACGTTTAGTCGTAGTCTCCCGGATTTTATCCAAATTCACTGTATGCATTTTGTCGTCTTTGTAGAATTGATTAATTTCAAATTGACTTTCCGTCTTAATTTTTGTATCGTTGATTTTTTTTGGATCTTTGAATATTTTTTCTTCCATTGACATTGCAAAAATCACATTAGTCATAAATTCGCGGGTCTTTCGAATTTCTTCTTCTACATTTAATAATTGTAACTCTTTTTGAATTGCAGCTGCTCCAATTTCTGTCATTTCTTTTGAATTAGGGACTGCTGTATCAGAATAATTAGTCAAATTTGCTCGACGAGCTTTTCGATATGAATATAAATCCCAATGCCGATTGTAAAAAGTTTGTTGATTATCTGCAATAAAATATGCAAATATAGCTAACTTTATTCGTTTGATTCGTGAATCACGTTTTTCATTAATCTCTTTTTGGCTATATTTTTCTCCTATTCGACAAACTCCCCATTGCAATGTCGGTACCCATAATTCAGGTTGTTCTACTTCTAATAAAAGAGCCATATAATTCGGCCGACTTTTCATATACCAGATATGGGTTACTGGATAAATCAAATTTATATAACCCATCCTATAACGTCGAACACGTGATTCTGTCACTTCAACCCCACATCGATCACAAATTAATCCTTCGTATCGTACACGTTTATATTTTCCACAGTGACATTCTAAATTTTTATTCGGACCAAAAATTCGTTCACAAAATAATCCATCCATTTCAGGCTTAAATGTTCGATAATTAATGGTTTCAGCTTTGGTAACTTCGCCAATAATTTGGCCATTTGGTAATAGGCGTTGACTCCATTCTTTTATACGTGCTGGTGAAGCCAATGTTATTTTAATGTAATCAAATTTTTGTTCTAATTGTCCCATTTTTTGTCGTGATTAAAATTTTTAAAATAATAAATTATTTGTTGCTGTTGTCGGAGGGAATTTTTTTAAAACCGAATTATAATTTTCCATTAAATTAATTTCTGTTTCATACGTTTTTGGATTATTTAATTTACTTAACTTATAAGTTGTTACATCTAAACCAATTGATCGTAATTCTTGTAATAATACTTTAAACGATTCAGGTAATCCAGATTTTTTAACGGTCCGACCTTTTACAATAGCATTTAATGTATTATTTCGACCTTGAATATCATCAGATTTAATTGTTAATAATTCTTGAAGTGTATAAGCTGCTCCAAAACCTTCTAATGCCCAAACTTCCATCTCCCCAAATCTTTGTCCACCATTTTGTGATTTACCACCTAAGGGTTGTTGTGTGACAAGCGAGTATGGCCCAGTAGACCGCGCATGGATCTTATCATCAACTAAATGAATTAATTTTAACATATAAGCCTTTCCAACCGTAATTGGATTTTCAAATTCCTTTCCTGTTCTTCCGTCAATTAATACCATTTTTCCAGGCGTATAGGGGTTAAAAATCCATGCTTTATTATCATTAATAGCTGCTTTCCGTAATTTTTGATTAATTAAAACACGTGATATTTCTTGCCCATACATTTCATCAAATGGTAAAATTTTAAACCGGCGATTTAATTTATCTCCAGCTAAACCTAAAAGACATTCATACAATTGTCCAACATTCATACGTGAAGGTACACCTAAGGGATTTAAAATTACATCAATGGGGGTTCCGTCTGGTAAAAATGGCATATCTTGACGTGGTAATATTCGAGAAATAATACCTTTATTTCCATGTCGGCCTGCAATTTTATCACCAACTTGAATTTTTCGCATTTGTGCAATAAATATTTTAATAATTGCATTACATCCAAGTGGTAATTTATCACCTTTTTCACGATTAAAAATTTCTATATCGATTACACGTCCATATTCTCCATTTGGCATTCTTAATGATGTATCACGAACATTCTTGGCTTTTTCCCCAAAAATTGCACGTAATAATTTAGCTTCTGGTAATTGTTCTGCATCACTTTTTGGTGTTACTTTTCCTACTAGAATATCGCCAGGTTTGACAAAGCTACCTTTATAAATAATTCCATTTTCATCTAAATACTGAAGATGATTAGGTTCTATATTTGGTATATTTCTTGTAATTTTTTCATTTCCTTCTTTAGTCTGAATAACATCAATTTCATATTTTTCTATGTGAATTGAAGTAAAAACATCGTCATAAATTAATCGTTCATTAATTAATATTGCATCTTCAAAGTTATAACCTTGCCATGGCATATACGCTACTAATATATTTTGCCCTAAAGCTAATTCACCATTATCAATACCAGGTCCGTCTGCAATAATTTGGCCTGACTCGATTTTTTCTCCGACCCAAACTATTGGTTTGTGATTAATGCATGTTTCTTGGTTAGATCTATCATATTTTTGTAAATTATAAGTATATTGTTTTTCTTCATAATCTTGAATTATGATTTTATCAGCACTTACATATTTGACAACTCCATTTTGTAAAGAAGTGACTGCCATACCCGAATCAACAGCAATTTGGTTTTCTAGCCCGGTCCCAACAATTGGTTTTTGAGCTAATAATAATGGAACAGCTTGTCGTTGCATATTTGAACCCATTAAGGCTCTATTCGCATCATCATGTTCCAAAAACGGAATTAATGCTGCACCCGGTGAGACAACTTGAACTGGAGATATAGCAATAAAATCGACTTCTGCCGGACGGACAGCTCTAAAATCTTGTTGGTAGCGAACGGGTATAAAATCTTTGATTAAATAATCATTTTCATCTGTATAAATATCGGCAGGTGCAATTTTATAATTATCTTCTTCTTCTGCTGTTAAATAAATAGGATTTCCTTTCTTAAGAACTTTTCCATTAATAACACGCCAAAATGGGGTTATTAAAAATCCTAAGTCATTTATTCCTGCACAAGTTGTTAAAGAGGCAACAAGACCTGCATTTTGACCTTCGGGAGTTTCAATAGGACAGATACGACCATAATGACTTGGATGAATATCACGCATCGCAAAACTAATTCTATCACGATTTAGTCCTCCTGGCCCTAAACTACTAATTCGTCGTTTATGAGTTAAAGCTGATAATGGATTTGTTTGGTCCATATATTGTGATAATTGACTTGAACCAAAAAACTCTTTTAATGTTGCAATTAAAAGTTTCGAATTGATCAATGTATTTGTATTAAATTTTAATAAACTATTAAATACGAGTGTTTCTTGTCCTTTTCTTTTTAATCGTTGAAGTCCTACACGAAATTGGTTTTGAATTAATTCACCAACTGAGCGAACTTTTCGATTTTTTAAATGATCAATATCATCACTTATTGCATTTGAATTTGAAAGAGTAATAAGATAATCAATAATTGAAAAAATATCTTGGTATGTTAAAGTCTGAAATTGTTCAGAAATTTTTAAGTTTAAACGCTTATTTATTTTATAACGTCCAATTTTCCCTAAAAAATAGTAGCGTTCGTCAAATATTTGGTAAAATTCTGAATAAAGACCATATGATTTAAAATTATTATTTGGTGCAGAAGATAAGGCTTGGTTTGTTATAGGTAAGCGTTGAGTATTTTCTAAATTTGAATAAATGTAATTATTTAAATAAATATAGTTTGGATATTGTAAGTTTTTGATAATCTCTTTATCACTTAACCCCATGGTTTGTAATATCGAAATTAATGAATACTTAACATTTCTATTAATATCAACAACAATATCATCACCAGTTCTATTTTTTAATCGTAAAATTTCACTGATCATTTCTTCAGCTTGATTCTTTGGTTGGTCGCGATTAAATTCGAATTTTACCCAGGAGCCTCGGTCAGGAATTAATGTTGCGCTATAAAAGTCAAAACTAAATTTAGCGTCTCTTTTATCTTGGTATTTTGTATAAGGAGTTTTTCGTTTTGTTTTTTGAAAGTATATACCGGGGCTACGTATAATTTGACTTACAATAATTCTTTCACATCCATTGATAATAAATGTGGCGACATCTGTCATTAAAGGTAAATACCCAAGAAATATTTTTCGATTTAATAAAATCTTATTTGCTTTCTTATCTCTAACTTGTAAATACATTTGAATTCGAGCCGAATAACTTGTATCGTAATGTTTTGATTCAAGTGCTGAATATAAGGGTTTCACTAGGATATATTCTTGATTAAAAAAACAAATCTCTAAATTATCACTCATATCAACAATGGATCCAAATGTTTGAAATTCTGCACTTAAACCTTGTGAAAGAAACCAACAAAAACTTTTTCTTTGGATTTCAATAAAATCAGGTAAAGTAGTAGTATAAGTTTTAGAATTTTTCATATTTTTTGTTCGTATTCATTTTTAAATCTATATTCTTTATGTTATATCGAATTAAAAAAACATAAAGAATATATTTCTGATTTTTAAATATTTTTTAATTGTGCTGCTAATTGTGATTTTTTACGAGCAGCGGTATTTTTATGGTAAATATGTTTTTTTGTACCTTTATCAATTAAGCTATAAATATTATTTAATAAAGTTTCTGCTTTCTCTTTTGCAGAAGGATCTTGCGAAGTTTTATAAATATTAATTTGTTCAGTAAAACTTTTAGTTAAAGTTCGTGTACCACTTTTGTAGTAACGGTTCTGTAAACGATTTCGTTCTGCAATTTTAATTCGTTTTAATGCTGATTTATTATTAGCCATAATTTCCATAATTAGGTTTCGCCTAATATTACATGAATTTTCTTAAATATCCTAGTGTTAATCATAAATATTATTAAATATGTAACATTTTTCAATTTTAAAGCTTGACGAACGAAAATATTTAATGTAAAAATTAATTAGTCAATCGCAAAATAAAACTAAGTTCAAAACTATGTAAGGCTGGATTTGAGTTTTACATCTATTTAAATTAAATAGAATTAAAGCGAGAGTATAAGATAATAATAATACAAGAGTATTATTTTATAATTTATAAAAAAAATTAAATGGCAAAATCTAAAGGTAACCGTATTCTAATTACACTAGAATGTACGGAATGTCGTTCAAACACAAATAAAAAATCAAATGGTGTTTCACGGTATACTACACAGAAAAACCGTCGAAATAATCCCGAAAGAATTGAATTAAGAAAATATTGCCCATGTTGTAATAAACCAACAATGCATAAGGAAATTAAATAACGTATGTTATCACAAAATTCTAAAAGATCTACAATTAATTTTGATCAAAAAATCGATTATAAAGATATTGAACTATTAAAATTATTCATTACAGAACAAGGTAAAATTTTACCTCGCCGTGCAACAGGTATTACTGTTCAGCAACAACGTAAAATTGCTAAAGCAATAAAACGTGCTCGTATGCTTGCCTTATTACCGTTTGTAACATCAAACTAACTCAAATAAAAACTATTATTTTATTTTATAAATTAAATGTTTATAAAATGCTATAATAGTTTATTTTTTATTATTTAATATTATATAGTTAATATAACAGTATCTTAAAGGAAAAAATAATGGCTCGTAGTCAACGAAACGATAATTTTATTGATAAAACGTTTACCGTAATTGCAGATATAATTTTGAAAGTTTTACCCGCAAGTAAACAAGAGAAACAAGCATTTTTCTATTATAGAGATGGTATGTCTGCCCAATCAGAAGGTGAATATGCTGAAGCATTAGAAAATTATTATGAAGCCTTACAATTGGAAGAAGACCCTTATGATCGTAGTTATATTTTATATAATATTGGTCTAATTTATTCTAGTAATGGGGAATATATGCAGGCTTTAGAATATTATCACCAAGCTTTGGAATTAAATTTAAATTTACCTCAGGCATTGAATAATATCGCCGTTATTTATCATTATCAAGGTGTTAAAGCTTCAAAGAAACAAAATTTAGAAATTGCAAAAGGTTTGTTTGATAAGGCAGCAGAATATTGGCGTCAAGCTATCAAGCTTGCACCAAACAATTATATTGAAGCACAAAACTGGTTGAAAACGACGGGTCGCTTAACTTCAGATAATTTCTTTTAAATTTAATAATAAGTTATTATTTTTCATACTTAATTCAAGAATTCATACTAATTTGTTGTACAATAGTTTTTAGTTTATTACTATTCTTCAATTTTATTGGTTTTAGAGTGTTAATTAATTTTAGAAAGTCTTTTTATTCGTAAATATTTACATATGTTAAATCAAAATGGTTAAAACTAGTACAAATAAAGGTTACGTTACTCAAATTATTGGTCCAGTATTAGATATCGTGTTCCCAGGTGGAAACTTACCTCCAATTTACAGTGCATTAAAAGTTACTGCTGCAGATGGCTCTGATATTATTATCGAAGTACAACAATTATTAGGTGATAATAAAGTCCGTGGTGTTTCAATGCGTTCAACAGATGGTTTAAAACGAAATGCAGAAGCTACAGATTTAGGTGCACCTATTAGTGTACCTGTAGGTACACCAACATTAGGTCGTATTTTTAATGTAATTGGTGAGCCCGTAGATGAGCAAGGTGAGGTGGTATTTGATGAAACTTTACCAATTCATCGTGAAGCTCCAGCGTTTACAGAGCTAGAAACTAAGCCATCAATCTTTGAGACAGGTATTAAGGTAGTAGATTTATTAGCGCCATATCGTCGTGGTGGTAAAATTGGTTTATTCGGTGGTGCTGGTGTAGGTAAAACAGTATTAATTATGGAATTAATTAATAATATTGCCAAAGCCCACGGTGGTGTATCTGTATTCGGTGGTGTAGGTGAACGTACACGTGAAGGTAACGATTTATACGAAGAAATGAAAGAGTCTGGTGTAATTAATAGTTCTAATTTCGCTGAATCAAAAGTAGCCTTAGTATATGGTCAAATGAATGAACCTCCAGGAGCGCGTATGCGTGTTGGTTTAACAGCATTAACAATGGCTGAATACTTCCGTGATGTAAATAAGCAAGATGTATTATTATTTATTGATAATATTTTCCGTTTCACACAAGCTGGTTCTGAAGTATCTGCCTTATTAGGCCGTATGCCATCAGCGGTAGGTTACCAGCCAACTTTAGCGACAGAAATGGGTGCATTACAAGAACGTATTACATCAACAACTCAAGGTTCAATTACCTCAATCCAAGCTGTTTATGTACCTGCAGATGATTTAACGGATCCTGCTCCAGCAACAACATTCGCTCATTTAGATGCAACAACTGTATTGTCGCGTAACTTAGCTGCTAAGGGTATTTACCCAGCCGTAGATCCATTAGATTCTACGTCTACAATGTTACAACCTGGCATTGTAACTGATACACACTATGAAACTGCGGAAACAGTAAAAGAAACATTACAACGTTACAAAGAATTACAAGATATTATTGCTATTCTAGGTATTGATGAATTATCTGAAGAAGATCGTTTAACTGTGGCTCGTGCTCGTAAAGTAGAACGTTTCTTATCACAACCATTCTTTGTGGCTGAAGTGTTTACTGGTTCTCCAGGTGAGTACGTAAGTTTAGCAGATACAATTAAAGGTTTTAATATGGTATTAACTGGTGAATTAGATGATTTACCAGAGCAAGCATTCTACCTTGTAGGTAATATTGATCAAGTAATCGCAAAAGCAGAAACGCTAAAATAAGGAATAAATAAACTATGGCTATTAATATCCGCATTCTTACTCCAGATCGGATTATTTGTTCTACAACAGCCGACGAAGTAATTTTACCTGGTACTACAGGTCAAATTGGTGTCTTAGACGGTCATGCCACACTTATTACTGCATTAGATACTGGTTTATTAAGAATTAAACTAGATCAAAAATGGACTCCAATGATTTTATGTGGTGGGTTTGCTGAAGTAGATCAAAACCAAGTTACTGTATTAGTAAACGATGTTGAAGAATTAGTTGCTTTAGACTTAGGTGAAGTAACAAAAGAGTTAGAGAAAGCCACTTTAGCAATTGAAAGTGCAGAGACAGGTAAAGATCGTCTTAATGCCTCAATTGAATTAAAGAAAGCATCAGCTCGCGTTCAAGCAGTTAGTTATTTACGTTAACCTAGTTTAGAGAATTCATAATTATTAATAATTATGAATTCTTTAAAATTTAACAACATAAATTAACAAATTAATTTAAATATTATAAGAAGATGGAATCAAAAGTTATTGTAAAAAATTCAGATTTTAGTTTTGATAATAGTCTCACTTCAAATTATGAATTACCATTTTCCGAACATATAGAAGAGTTACGACAACGAATTTTTCATTTATTTTGGGTAATCTTAGTTTTAACATGTATTGCTTTTTTTGATGTAAAATTTCTTGTTCAAATACTAGAATTACCTGTCAGCGATGTAAAATTTTTTCAACTTTCTCCGGGTGAATATTTTATTTCAACTGTAAAAATTTCGTTCTATACAGGTCTTTTATTTGGCAGCCCATTTGCAATAAGTCAACTTCTATTGTTCTTACTTCCCGGATTAACTGATAAAGAAAAAAAAATTATTCTACCATTATTAATTGGTTCGCTAGTATTATTTGGTCTAGGACTAGTATTTTCATATTATGCTTTAATTCCAGCGGCTTTGAATTTCTTTCTAAATTATAGTGATCAAGTAATTGAACCATTTTGGTCGTTTAATCAATATTTTGAATTTATTTTGGTATTATTCTATAGTACTGGGCTAGCTTTTCAAATACCAATTGTTCAGATTTTATTAGGTTTACTTAATATTGTATCCGCAGAACAAATGTTAGGTGCTTGGCGTTATATTATACTTGTTTCCACAATTATTGGAGCAATTTTAACACCATCAACTGATCCATTAACACAATTATTACTAGCTCTTGCAATTTTACTCTTATATTTTTCAGGTGCTGGTATCTTATTTTTAATAAAAAATTAATCTATTATCTATACTTAAAAAGTATTGAATCCATGGCAACTAACAAGTTTTTTAAAAGTATTTTATTGAATTTAACAATTGCTATTAGTTTATTTGGTTTCTGTATTCAAGATTCTTTAGCGTACCCTGTTTTTGCTCAACAAGGTTATGCGAATCCACGTGCAGCAAATGGTAAATTAGCCTGTGCAAATTGCCATTTAAATCAAAAAGCAATTGAAATTGAAGCACCTCAAGCAGTTTTACCTAATTCAGTATTCGAAATTGGTTTAAAAGTGCCTTATGATGTTAATCGTCAACAAGTAAGTGCGGCAGGTAAAAAGGCTGACTTAAATGTGGGCGGGATTATAATTTTACCTAAAGGATTCAAATTAGCTACTGGTAGCCAAGTTCCTAAAGAAGTAAAAGCAAAAAGTAAAGGCGTATTTATTTCGCCGTATAGCACCGAGTTTGACAATATCTTAGTTGTTGGTCCGATTGCAGGAAAGACTCATCAAGAAATTCTTTTCCCAGTGGTTGCACCTGACCCAGAAAAAGATGCAAATGTTAAATATTTAACATATCCATTATACGCTGGTGGTAATCGTGGTCGTGGCCAAGTTTATCCAACAGGTGAAAAAAGTAATATAAATGTTTTCACAGCTAGTCAAGCAGGCCAAATTTCAGAGATTACTGTTTCGGACAAAGGTGAATCGACTGTTGCTATTACAACAACAAGTGGTGAAACAGCCTCACAAGTTATCCCAGCAGGCTTAACTTTAACTGTTAAAAAAGGTGATGTAGTAAAATTAGACCAAGGATTAAACATTGATCCAAATGTCGGTGGCTTTGGACAAGAAGAAACTGAACTTGTTTTACAAAAACCTGAACGAATTATTGGTTACTTAGCATTTTGTTTCTGTGTATTGTTAACACAGGTATTCTTAATTTTAAAGAAAAAACAATTCGAAAAAGTTCAAGCAGCTGAATTAAACTTCTAATTCTAAAAGGAATGACATTTTTAAAATAGGTCATTCCTTTATTTCGAATTTTTGATTAATATAATTCCTCTTCTTGGTGTACTAAAATTGTACAGTCTGAAGTTGGGTAAGTTACACAAGTTAAAACGAAACCACTTTCCATTTGATCATCATCTAAAAAACTTTGATCAGATTGATCGATTGTACCTTCAGTAACTTTACCCGCACAACTAGAGCAAGCACCCGCACGACATGAGTAAGGTAAATCAATACCAGCTTCTTCTGCTGCATCTAATACATAATCACCAGAATCACATTCAATCGTAGTATCGATATCGTGCTCTTCACATAATAATTTCACTTGATATGTTGCCATAATAGTTATGTCCTTTAAAAAAATTTTTATATAGAGAACCTGAGGGTTTGTCTACTAGTTACTATTATAATACACTATACTGGCTAAATACAAATAAATTTTTTATATTTAATTTAAATTTTTTAATTTATTTAAAACGTTGTTTTAGACGACTTGCTTTTCCTTTAAGATTTCGTAAGTAGTATAACTTTGAACGTCTAACTTGTGATGAACGTAAAACTTCGATTGAATCTACTTTCGGTGAATGTATTAAAAAAATACGCTCAATTCCAATTCCTTGGAAAACTTTTCTAACGGTAATTGTTTTATTAATTGATGTATTCTTTTGGGCTATTACGTAGCCTTGATAGTATTGAATTCGTTCTTTGTTTCCTTCAATAATTTTAACCCCAATTTCAACTAAATCTCCTATACAAATTTCTGGTAAATCTGTTTTTAAAAATTGATTCTGAACGTTTTTAATAATTTTTGCATTATTTAATGTAGGCATATTCGTTTACTATAAACTTTTAGATTTTTTGTTACTATATTAACGATATATTAAAGAAAAAACAACATTATAGAACGAGATTGAAAAATAAAAGTTAGGGAAATTGCATCCGACTGGGTTCGAACCAGTGACGTTCCTATGGAAAACGGATTATGAGTCCGGTGCCTTCAACCACTCGGCCACGAATGCAATATTGAATTGGAGCTGATGGGAATTGAACCCATGTCCATTTAAATTAAATTATAAAATTCATTCACAAGTTTAGGTCTTGAGTTTAAACCATAAATTATTTAATGGAATTCTAAACTAAAAAAAGAAAGAAATCTAGTTTCAGAGAATAAAGAAGTGTTGTACTATTTATAAAAACGTCACTTTAATCTTAAGCAAAAGCTGGGATTAATGAATTTTGAACATTTTTACGTGTAAATGAAATAATATTATTTGCAGTTATTTTTAAATTGTAATTTTTTTACTAAGATTACTAACTTCGACTTGTATCATTTTTTAATTTTCAATAAATGTCAAAACCAAGTCAGCCCCGATTTTTATCAAATAATTTTAGTTTAATTTTTTAGATTGATTCATATTCACTTTCAACTAATAATAAAGGGCAAAGTTTAAAAAGTCTACATATTAAAAATAATTTTTTTTAGAAATATTTTTAATACATTTGAGAAAATGTTAAAATGTAAGCCTTTCCCTGAACTCATTATTATTTTTTTATAATTTTTGATATGATTTTTCAATATTTATAAAAAAATAAGCATGAAGGGAATCGAACCCCCGACTCTCAGAATCGGAATCTGATGCTCTATCCACTGAGCTACATGCTTTGCTAAAACGAATCATTATTCCCAATTTTCTCGTGATTTTTTTAAAATGTAATTCGCAACATCTTCAATATCCATTTCACTTAACCTACCTCCAAATGCTGGCATTGCATTCTTTCCATTTGTAACTTGGTAAGCGATAGATGTAACGGTATTCATACCATTTAATGCAAGAACTTCTTTTTTTAATGTTTTTTCTGGAATAATAACATTATTACCTTTAATATGACAAGAAGAACAATTTGCTATAAAAATTTTTTGCCCGTTTGCAATATCCATTTGATTTTATAAAAAGTAAGGATTTGAAAAAGCAAGTATGTTTTAAATACTTGCTTTTTATAAAATATGAGTTTAGTAATAAATTTTACCACCACCCCATTTCTCTGTTACAATTTTTGGTTGTAACATAATGTGACCTGCAATTGAATATAAGTCTTCATCTGTTAAAGACCGCATACGTGGGTAGATATCAGCACTCTGAATACTTGGATGTACTTCAGCAATAGATTCTAAACCATCATATGTTGTAGGATTTTTGATGTAATCAACTAAACCTGCAATATTATCGCGGCGTGGTGTCGCTAAGCTAAGAGCTTCTGGATCTAAACCCACATTCGGATTTGTTTTTGTAATACCACCCGTATGACATGCACCACATGTTGCATTAAATAATCGTTTTCCTCGTTTAACCTGTTCAGGGGTTAACACGCTTGTTTTCCCACTTCCATCTACAGTAACTGTACGTGTAGCTTCGTCTAAATCAATTGCGAAAGCATTATCTGCAAAACCTGTGAAAATAAAAGAAAGTGCTAAACCGCAAATTACTAATGATTTTTTAAACATAAATTCTTAAAAAATTTTTACAAAATTGAAACCCAGAGAATATCTTTATTTCTGTTTGTTTTGTGTTTTAAATTTTGTAGTATTGCCAAGTAAACCTCGTAATCGAATATTTTCCCAACCTGCGACTAAGGTCGAAGATATAATTAGTACTTGACTAAACAAAAGAATTGGATCTAATCGCCAGCCATGTATTATTAGAATACAGCTATAGAGTAAGCCAATTGTTGAAAAAAATATATCTTCATCTCTGGCAAGTTCTGGTTTGACTATCCGAAGTAAATATAAAAGTGTTACTCCAATCCATAAAATAATCCCTAAAATAATATTAGGTCCAAAACCAATATTAATCATATATATATAATGTATTATGTTTCAATAAAAAAAGTAGTTAGGTTTGAAACCTATGAACGAGTTACACGATCACTTTTACTAATAATAATTAATGCAATAGCAATTCCTGCAACAACTAAACCACCTGCTACTAAACTAGAGACAAAATTTGCTAATGAAGGTGTCATTTTTAATTCCGTATTTTTAAATAAAAGTTACAAATAGTAAGATTAACTACATAACAAAAATATAAAATAGAGTCATTTATTGAATTTAATCAATAAAATACTATTTTTTGTAAATTTGATACACTTACTAAAATAACATTATACTATAATTCTCGAATTTAATTCTACTTAAAATTTTATAAATTCTTAATATATTCTTTTTATTTAATTTTGAGCCCAGTAGGAATCGAACCTACATTGGAAACTTAGAAGGTTTCTGTCCTAATCCGTTAGACGATGGGCTCGCTCTTTAACAGATATTACTATATATTCTAAAAATAAACCAGTAATTAATTTCTAGTTTGAATTATTTTTATAGAATATATAGATATATCTATTTTCAATTTAATCTTCTGTTATAACTTCGCTTAATTCATCTAGTGCAAAATTGTTTGTATTAACACCACTATAATTTACCTTTTCAAATCGAACAACGACTGGATAACGGATACCACTTTTATCTACAACTGTTGCTGTTCCAATCTCGTTATACCAGTAAGATTCTTTACGTAAAATTCTAACTTTTGAACCACGATTGATTGCCATAACTTAATATTCTTAAAATTTTTTTAACTACTAGGAATTATAGTTGATTTGGTAATTTTTAACATAAAAATTTAATATATAAAGTTGTTTAAGTTTAAGAAATAATGTTATATTGTTGATAAGAATAAACTTTTAATAAAAAATTAAAGATTTAAAAAATAATGAAAAATCTAGTTCGTAATATTTTAATTGCTATTGCACTTTTGAGTGGAATTTTTTTAGGTTTAAGTAACACAACTGGTGGTTTAGATAATCTTCAATTTTGGGATAATTCAGCGGCGGCTAATACACCAAAAGTTGCAAGTTCTACAATGACTTACGGCCGTTTTTTAGATTACTTAGATATGGGTTGGATTAAACGCGTTGATTTGTATGATAATAGCCGAAATGCAATTGTTGAAGCGTCAAGTCCTGAGTTAGGAAACCGACCTCAAACAATTCGTGTAGAAATCCCAGCTGGTGCTTCGCAATTAGTTGTTAAACTGAAAGAATATAATATTGATTTTGACGCACACGCAAACGAAGAATCTAACTTTGTTATTGATACAATCAGTAACCTATTAATACCTATTTTATTTATTGGCGGCTTAATATTTTTATTCCAGAACTCTGAAAATTTACCAGGTGGAATGGGTCAAGGCCCTATGAATTTAGGAAAATCACCAGCACGTTTCCAAAGACGCCCGGATACAGGTGTTATGTTTAATGATATTGCAGGTATCGATGAGGCAAAATCGGAGTTTGAAGAAGTTGTTTCATTTTTAAAACAACCTGATAAATATACGGTTGTTGGAGCAAAGATTCCAAAAGGTATTTTATTGGTTGGCCCACCAGGGACTGGTAAAACACTTTTAGCTAAAGCTATTGCAAATGAAGCAGATGTACCTTTCTTTAATGTTGCTGGTTCTGAGTTTGTTGAAATGTTTATTGGTATTGGGGCAGCTCGTGTTCGTGATTTATTTAAAAAAGCCTCTGAAAATGCTCCATGTATTGTCTTCATTGATGAAATTGATGCTGTAGGACGAGAACGTGGCGCTGGCGTCGGTGGTGGTAATGATGAACGAGAGCAAACTCTAAACCAACTGTTAACCGAAATGGATGGATTTAAAGAAAATAAAGGAGTTATCGTTGTTGGTGCTACAAACCGAGTAGATATTTTAGATTCTGCTTTATTAAGACCAGGTCGTTTTGATCGTCAAGTAACGGTTAATTTGCCTGATCGATTAGGTCGTGCGGCAATATTGAAAGTTCATGCTCGTAATAAACCATTAAGTGAAGATGTATCTTTAATTCAATTAGCTAATCGAACGCCAGGCTTTTCTGGTGCTGATCTAGCAAATTTATTAAACGAAGCTGCTATTTTAGCAACACGTTATAAAAAAGCAGAAATTACACGAAATGAGGTAAATGAAGCTGCTGATCGAATTATTGGTGGGATTGCTGGTACAGCAATGGAAGACAGTAAAAATAAACGCTTAATTGCTTACCATGAGGTAGGTCACGCGGTGACTGGCTCTGTTCTAAAATCACATGACGAAGTTGAAAAAATTACATTAACACCACGTGGCGCTGCAAAAGGTTTAACATGGTTTACACCAGAGGAAGATCAAAATCTATTATCGCGTTCTGAATTATTAGCTCGAATTATTACAACGTTAGGTGGTCGAGCTGCTGAACAAGTAATTTTTGGTGATCCGGAAATCACTACAGGTGCTAGTAATGATTTACAACAAGTAACCAATTTAGCACGCCAAATGGTAACACGTTTCGGTATGTCAAATATTGGACCAATTGCATTAGAAGATGCTAACACAGGTCAAGTTTTCTTAGGTGGTGGATTAGCTAAAGGACCTGATTTTGCAGATAATATTGCAGATCGAATTGACGATGAGGTTCGTAAAATTGTAACCTATTGTGAACAAAAATCAACTGATATTATCCAAGATAATCGGGTTGCCATTGATTTAATTGTTGAGAAATTAATGGATGTTGAAACTTTAGATGGTCCAGAATTCCGTCAACTATTAAGCACATATACAATCTTACCTAATAAAAAATTACCGTATGTTTCAAAATTAGACTAAAGCATACACTTTAATCTATTGCTATATTATTCTTGTGATATTACAATAGTTAATAAACTATTGTAGTATTGCATTACTGCCTTAGTAAAATTATTCCCTAATTATTAATAATCACATTCTATTTATTAAATATATATATATAAGGATATTCTAAATGGCAAAAAAAAGTATGGTCCAACGAGAAATTAAAAGAATAAAATTAAATAAAAAATATGATGCTAAGCGTCAAAAATTACTAGAAGAATGGAAAAATGCTAATGGATTTTCTGCAAAATTAGAAGTTCATAGTAAAATCCAAAAACTACCACGTAATAGTGCAAAAAATAGAATTAGAAACAGATGCTGGAAAACTGGCCGACCTCGTGGCTACTTCCGTGATTTTGGAGTTTCACGACACGTTTTACGTGAAATGGCTCATGATTGCTTATTACCTGGCGTTACAAAATCTAGTTGGTAAGCTTTTATTATTTATTCGTCTATAATCAATTTTTAGTTATAGGCGAATATTGATTGTTTTATAGATAATTTTTAGACTTAGATAAAATCTAAGACTTCCCAAACCAAATATAAAAAAATCCTGTTTATATAATTGTTTACAGTATGTATCATTTTAATTTTTACTTTAAATTAAAAAGTTATTAAAATGATACAGATTAACCAAATTAAAGCTTACTCTATTTTAATTTAAGCGATAATTTTTAGATTTCAAATTGATTTCCGCGGCGGTATTGTAAATATGCAGCAACAAAAAGACCAAATGCTGATACCGTTACCATACCTAATACAATACCTGATAATAAAGGTTCTACCATTATGTTTCTATCTATTAAGAATAAGAATAAAAATATATTATATGTATATTGGATGAATTAGCAAAAAATTAATTGCCAAATTTTATAACTACATTTACAAGAAAGTAAAAATTAGTTACTTATTAGTTTAATAATAATTTATCAAAATGAAATATAAATTAATTTACTTCATTTCAATAAATCAAAATCTTTTTCTGAAAAATAGGTTTTTTCGGATTTTTGAAGACAAATACTAAAAATTATCTAAAACCAATAGCAGCTTGCCATACAAAAGCTAATAATAAGAAAAAGACAGGAATAATAGGTAATATATCAACAATTGGACTAAACGCAATATATGCTTCGGGTAATCGAGCTAAAAGTAAACCTTCCATAAATTAAAACCTCTATATTAGATAGCTAATTAATAATAGTAAATTACTAATATTTAATAATACTAATTTTACTATAAAAATCGTAAAAAAATTAATTTGAGTATTTTTAATTAAAATTTTTAAAATTATCATCTTGTAATTTTGAAAAATACTTTTTAAGTATAATAATAGATGAAAATAATACTATTAGTATTATAATATGCTATAAACTATAATGGTTCTAATTTCTCTTTAAAAGGAAAAATCAAGTTAGTTTTTCCTTTTAAAGAGAAATTTAGTAGTATATGATCTAACTGGTTAATTTTTTATATAACTAGTTAAATAGAAAATTGAAAAAGTAAAAAAATCATATGACAAGTTCATTTTTACCGGCAATTTTAGTTCCTCTAGTAGGCCTTGTATTTCCAGCTTTTAGTATGGCATTATTCTTTATGTTTGTTGAATCTGACGATATTTCATAACAATATATATCGTATTTCTTTATTTCATTTGAAAATTCTCGCATAATTTTTAACTCTATCTGTTATAATGATAGTAAAAAGCTGATAAGCTATTGAAGTAAAACTTTAAGTTTACTTAATAAATATTTTTATTTAAAGGATTATAGATATGACCATTGCTATTGGACAAAACCAAGAACGTGGTTTATTCGACCTTATTGATGACTGGTTAAAAAAAGACAGATTTGTATTTGTCGGCTGGTCAGGTTTATTATTAATACCAACAGCATACTTAGCAGTTGGTGGTTGGTTCACAGGAACTACATTCGTAACTTCATGGTATACACATGGTTTAGCGAGTTCATATTTAGAAGGTTGTAACTTCTTAACAGCAGCTGTATCAACACCTGCGAATAGTATGGGCCATTCATTATTATTATTATGGGGTCCAGAAGCGCAAGGTGACTTTACACGTTGGTGTCAAATTGGTGGTCTTTGGGCATTTGTAGCCTTACATGGTGCATTTGGTTTAATTGGCTTCTGTTTACGTCAATTTGAGATTGCACGTTTAGTAGGTATCCGCCCTTATAACGCAATTGCATTCTCAGGTCCTATTGCTGTTTTCGTTTCAGTTTTCTTATTATACCCATTAGGACAAGCTAGCTGGTTCTTCGCGCCTAGTTTTGGTGTAGCGGCAATCTTCCGATTCTTATTATTCTTACAAGGTTTCCATAACTGGACATTAAACCCATTCCACATGATGGGTGTAGCAGGTATTCTAGGTGGTGCTTTACTTTGCGCGATTCACGGTGCAACAGTAGAAAATACATTATTTGAAGATGGTGATGCAGCGAACACATTCCGTGCGTTCACTCCAACACAATCTGAAGAAACTTACTCAATGGTAACTGCTAACCGTTTCTGGTCACAAATTTTCGGCGTAGCCTTCTCTAACAAACGTTGGTTACACTTCTTCATGTTATTTGTACCTGTAACAGGATTATGGACAAGTTCTGTAGGTATTGTAGGTTTAGCTTTAAACTTACGTGCTTATGATTTTGTATCACAAGAATTACGTGCGGCTGAAGATCCTGAATTTGAAACATTCTACACTAAGAATATTTTATTAAATGAAGGTATCCGAGCTTGGATGGCTGCGCAAGATCAACCACACGAAAACTTTGTATTCCCTGAGGAGGTATTACCACGTGGAAACGCCCTTTAATAGTAGTATAGCAGGTCGCGACATTGAATCAACAGGCTTTGCTTGGTGGAGTGGAAACGCTCGTTTAATTAATGTCTCAGGTAAATTATTAGGTGCACACGTTGCACATGCTGGTTTAATGGTATTTTGGGCTGGCGCAATGGTTCTATTTGAAGTATCGCATTTTGTTCCAGAGAAACCTTTATATGAACAAGGTTTTATCTTAATTCAACATTTAGCAACATTAGGTTATGGTATTGGACCTGGTGGTGAAATTACAACAACTGTACCTTACTTTGCGGTTGGTGTTTTACATTTAATTTCATCAGCAGTTTTAGGTTTTGGTGGTTTATACCACTCATTATTAGGTCCAGATACACTAGAAGAATCATTCCCATTCTTCGGTTATGATTGGCGTGATAAAAACAAAATGACTACAATCTTAGGTATTCATTTATGTTTATTAGGCTTAGGTTCTTTCTTATTAGTAGCTAAAGCAATGTATTTAGGTGGTGTTTATGATACATGGGCACCAGGTGGTGGTGATGTACGTTTAATTACAACACCAACGTTAAATCCAATTGTAATTTTTGGCTATGTTTTCCGTTCACCATTTGGTGGTGACGGTTGGGTAGTATCTGTAAATAACATGGAAGATGTTATTGGTGGCCATATCTGGGTAGGTATTTTATGTCTTACTGGTGGTATTTGGCACATCTTTACAAAACCATTCGCATGGGCGCGTCGTGCTTTTGTTTGGTCAGGTGAAGCGTACTTATCTTATAGTTTAGCAGCTATTTCATTAATGGGTTTCACAGCTTCTTTATACTCATGGTATAATAATACAGCATACCCTAGTGAACTATATGGTCCAACAGGTCCAGAAGCTTCACAATCACAAGCATTTACTTTCTTAGTTCGTGACCAACGATTAGGTGCAAATGTATCTTCAGCTCAAGGTCCAACAGGTTTAGGTAAATACCTAATGCGTTCTCCTAGTGGTGAAATCATCTTTGGTGGTGAAACAATGCGATTCTGGGATTTACGTGCTCCATGGGTAGAGCCGTTACGTGGTCCAAATGGTTTAGATATCAATAAAATTAAAAATGATATTCAACCATGGCAAGAACGTCGTGCTGCTGAATACATGACACACGCACCTTTAGGTTCGTTAAACTCAGTAGGTGGTGTAGCAACTGAAATTAACTCAGTAAATTATGTATCACCACGTTCATGGTTATGTTGTTCACACTTCTTCTTAGGATTCTTCTTCTTAATTGGTCACTGGTGGCACTCAGGTCGTGCTCGTGCAGCAGCAGCTGGTTTTGAAAAAGGTATTAATCGTGCTAATGAACCTGTATTATCAATGCGTCCAATTGATTAAGCTAGGTTTATATAACACACACTTATATAAATTATATATAAGAAAAAATTTAAATACTCTTAGAACTTAGTTCTAAGAGTATTTAATACTCAACTTATTGGAGTATATTGTTATTGTTTTATTTTTTATTTTATGATTGGTTTGTTTCTTTTACTAATGTAGCAAAAGTTGTTGAATCAACTAAAGCAATTTGTGCTAACATTTTTCGATTTAATAAAATATTTGCACTTTTAAAATTATGAATAACTTTACTGTATTTTGATTGATTTAATTTTGAAGCTGAATTAATACGAGTAATCCATAATTTTCTAAATATTCGTTTTTTCTGTTTTCTACCAATGTATGAATAGCGTAAGGCTTTCATTACTTGTTGGTTTGCTACACGGAATAACCGTGAATGCGTTCCACGATAACCTTTTGCTAACTTTAGAATTTTTTTACGACGCTTACGAGCGACATTTCCACGTTTTACTCTAACCATTGTTTTTTCTCTTAATACGGTAACATTAATTTAATTGGCTTACTATCCGCAGGCGTAACAGTAAGAGTTGCTGATAAACGACGCTTTTGGGCAATTGTTTTTTTTCTTAATAAATGTCCTTTGTAGGCTTTATGTCTTAAAAAATTACCAGCAGCTGTTTTTTTATAACGTTTTGCTGCAGCTTTACGAGTTTTTAGTTTGGGCATACAAATCTCTTAATTTTTTAATTTATTGTTTTAAGATAACAACCGAAAATTTAAATTTAGATTTAAAATTATTTTATTAAATCTAATAATCTTAAGTTTAATCATATTACTTAATTAAAGTAATAATAAAATCATACTCTAGTCAAATAGCTTTGTCAACATTGAACTTTCTAGACAAATTTTTTTATTTGTTTTCTGGTTTTTAAATTTTACTTTTTATTTTAAAATTTATTATGTTAATAAAAAGAATAAACAAAATTATGTCGAAGGTATTTCTTAAGCTTCAATCTATTTTAGCGCGACAATTCAGTATTCCAATGGACAATATTCAACCAGAAGCACGTTTTAAAGAGGAATTAGGTGCAGATTCACGTGATTTTTTCGAAATTTTACAAATGTTTGAAGAGGCGTTCAAGATTACCATTAATTCAGAAGACGCTGTTCAGATTTTTACGATTAATGATGCGTTTAGATATATTGAAAAAAAATTAAACGAGAAAGTTAAAAATAACTGATTAAGAAATAGTAATCAGTTATTTTTAAGTTAATGAGACAATTTATGAAAAATGAAAGCTGGAAAAAAATAATTTAAATGAATGACTCATTTCATCGTCTAAATTTTGGTAAATAGTGTACACTGAAGAATCTAAATTAGCTAGGCTAAGCAATTCAGAAATGTTTAAATTTTCACTATTTGTTTTTGTTAGATAATTTAGCGAATTTTCTTCTAATAATTTAGGTAAAGTTTGAGTTTCGATTGAATTTGAGTACGTTAAATTCTTTCCTTCTAATACATTGGGAAATAATCGTTCATAGGTCTGTTTATCAATTGTTTTTAAAGCGTCTTTAGTATTTTTACCATTAATTAATTTGAAAAGTTCTTTCACGTCTTTTAATGGAATGGTATTTAATAACTCTGCTTTTTTTTCTTCAATTGCATATTCCATTTTTTTTTGACGTCCAATTATAATAGTTTGTTCATTAATTGGAATTTTTTTATCAATTGCCCATCGATCTAATACTTCTCTAATTAAAGGTAAATGTTCATCTTTTATATCGTAATAATAGTATTTATCTTTAATTGGTTCTAAACTTTGACTCTTCATTAATGGATCATATTTCAATAAAAACTCATCTACTTGTCGATCACGTAAAAATTGTGGACGGATATCAACATCTGGATATGTATCTAATAAATATCGTACAATAGCGGGTCCATTTATAGACTCAAACCAATATTCTTTCAAGAGACCTTCTGGTAGATCAGTTTTTGTTTTTAAATAGTAACTTGGAATACCTTCAAAATAATATTTAAATAAATTTTGATCTGTAGTTTTTTCACCAACAGGTACAACCTGCATAAACCTTCTTCTCTCATTTCCGGTTACTGCAGCTAACTGTCTTCCATAACTTGCACTAATTTTTAAATCTTCTTTTGTATAGGGTAAAGCATATGTTAAAGTTCGAGTACTATCAATAAAATATCCTAATAACCCACTAAATAAGAGCGGATTGAAATCCATTCCTCGTGAAATTGGAATAAAACCAGAAAGTGCATTAATTCCCCAATCAGTAATAAACCATAATCCACTTAATGGAGGGACATAAGGATTGACTTGTAAAATAAATCCAAGACTAAACCTAATGTTGACTAACTTTTGGTAATATAAGGCCGTTAAGACAATCCATGCTTTAATATATAACCATTGCTTCATGAAACCATCTTGTAAATATAAGTTATGTTCAATAAAAAATCGATCAATTATAGATGGTAAAAAGTGTGGTCCTGCTGGGACTGAATATCGTAACGGTGGAAAACCTTCGACAAATGGTTCTGGCATCCATAAATGCCTCACCATTCCAAATTCATTAACTTTGGGTAGATACGAGTCTGCAAACGTTTTAAATAGCATCTGAATGATGGCGTACAAATCTGATAAGCCTAAGAGCGTAAAAATTCGGCCAAAACTTTGGTCAACGAATTCTGTAAAGCCAAAATCAAAGAAGGCGGACATTGAAAATCTCCTGTAATAGGTTACTATAGAATTCAGAAATAATGACATGAATAAGACTTATATATATATATCAAGCGTTCGGTTCGGGATAGCAGGATTTGAACCTGCGACCCCCTGCTCCCAAAGCAGGTGCGCTACCAAGCTGCGCTATATCCCGTTTTATCGAACGCAGACACAATATAGAATTATTCGGTTCAACTAAAACCAATTATACATTAAAAAACTCAAAAAAGCAAATATTTTTGTGTGTATATTTAAAAAATTAAAATTTTAGTACGGTTACATGTACAATATATAAATATTGTATAAATACTTTTAATTTTAAAACAATTTTAAGAATAGGTAAAAATTGAAATTAGTTTGAATTTCATAATGTATGATCCTTAGACAGATTAAAAAAGTCAAATATAAACAAAAAATTCTGGAAATTTTAAGAGAGTTTGATCCTGGCTCAGGATGAACGCTGGCGGTATGCCTAACACATGCAAGTCGTACGAGGGTTTCATACCCAAGTGGCGGACGGGTGAGTAACACGTGAGAATCTACCCTAAGGAGGGGGACAACAGTTGGAAACGATTGCTAAAACCCCATATGCTTCCGAGTAAAATAGATTTATCTGCCTTAGGAAGAGCTCGCGGCTGATTAGCTAGTTGGTGGGGTAATGGCCTACCAAGGCGACGATCAGTATCTGGTTTGAGAGGACGATCAGACACACTGGAACTGAGACACGGTCCAGACTCCTACGGGAGGCAGCAGTGGGGAATTTTCCGCAATGGGCGAAAGCCTGACGGAGCA
>Ga0209092_10000113_pt1 | contig 71035 bp, 63 predicted proteins | sample FraStrMetagenome_FD_187446 | JGI IMG/M metagenome (GOLD analysis project Ga0209092, IMG submission 187446) | Marine eukaryotic phytoplankton communities from Arctic Ocean - Fram Strait ARC3M Metagenome (SPAdes) (version 2) | ecosystem: Environmental > Aquatic > Marine > Oceanic | place: Fram... | reverse complement strand
TATTTCTTAATTTTTTCAACTATATGGAGTGAAAGAAACTATAAGTTAGATATCACCGTAAAACAACTTTTCACTTTAGTTCAAACTAGTTTATTTCTTAATTTTTTCAACTATATGGAGTGAAAGAAACTATAAGTTAGATATCACCGTAAAACAACTTTTCACTTTAGTTCAAACTAGTTTATTTCTTAATTTTTTCAACTATATGGAGTGAAAGATACAAAGACAGTCTTTATCGTCTAGTGGTTAGGACATCGCCCTTTCACGGCGGTAACACGGGTTCAAATCCCGTTAAAGATGTTAAATTATAAAACCCTGAACCTATCCAAATTCAAGTGGTTTTTAAAATGCTATGTAAATACTTATTCTATATAGGGAATCGACGATAGTATTTTAGAGATAATTTAAGGCAATTATAACTCAGTTGGTAGAGTGATAGGTTGTGGTCCTAACAGACACGGGTTCAAATCCCGTTATTTGCCCAAAACAATATTAAAAATGATAAATAATTTTTATTTTAATAATTTAAACTCATTAGCATATAATGAATATTTACCTATATTAATTTTTTTAACTATAGCAGTTTTATTGTCTTGTTTGTTATTAACACTTTCTTATTTGTTAGCTGTTCAAAATCCAGAAACTGAAAAACTTTCTACCTATGAGTGTGGTTTTGAACCTTATGAAGATGCTAGGAATATTTTTGATGTTAAATTTTATATAGTAGCAATTATGTTTATAGTTTTTGATATAGAAACTATGTTTCTTTTACCATGGAGTATTTCTTTATCTAAATTAAATATTTTAGGTTTTTGGTCTATGATAGACTTTCTTATTGAGTTAGGTGTAGGATTTGTATACATTTGGTATATAGGAGCTTTAGAATGGGATTAGTTAGATTAAAAAGTCATTTAGAGTATTAAGAGAATGCCTAAACATCTAAAATTAATTGGACGTATATGTACGAAATTTTATAACGAGTAATTTTTGGCTGAGAGTTATAAATATCCAATTCAGGAAACTGAGCTTGTTTTAAATAGTTCTTAATTATTAAAGATAATAATTAAAAATTTAGTGAATTGAACCATCTAAGTAACTAAAAAATAAATCAACCGAGATAACGTTAGTAGTGGCGAGCGAAAACGATAAATAGACTTTATAAAGCTTTTGTTTAATAGAATTTTAAGCCAAAGAAGGTGACTTATTTTAATACGGAAGCCCTGTGAAATAAAAGTCTTATAAAATATAATTAGTAGAATTGTACAAGTCGTGTACTGTTTGAATAATGGGGGACCATCCTCAAAGTCTTAAATTTTTTGATGATTGATAGTGTATAGTACTGTAAAGGAAAGGTGAAATAGAATTTGAGAATTTGCAATAGAATTTGAAACTTAATACTTACAAGCAGTTGTAGCTTTTTAAAGTAACAACGTACCTTTTGTATAATGGATCAACTAGTTTATTAAAGTGGCAAGCTTAAATGGTTATAATGTTTTGTGTAGGCGCAAATAAATTGAGTTTTAAAAAACATAATTTAGTCTCTTTAATAAGACCCGAAACTAAGTGATCTAACCATGAACAGGTTGAATGTTTAGCGGCAACGCTGATTGGAAGACCGAACTCTTATATGTGGAAAAATATTGAGATGATTTGTGGTTAGGGGTGAAAGGCCAATCAAACTTAGAGATAGCTGGTTTTCTGCGAAATCTATTTAAGTAGAGCGTTTAAATAAACTTTTTTTTAAGGTAGAGCACTTGATAAATAATGGGAGTGTAGAACTTTACTGAATTTATTAAAACTCCGAATATAAAAAAAAATGAATTTAAGCAGACAGATTATGAATGCTAAGGTTCATAATCAAAAGGGAAACAGCCCTAGACTATTCGTTAAGGTCCTTAAAAATAATTAAGTGAAAAAAATAGTGAAAAAATTAAAACAACTAGTAGGTAGGCTTGGAAGCAGCCATCCTTTAAAGAAAGCGTAACAGCTCACTGGTCTAGTTTTTTTGCGTTGAAAATGTATAGGGGCTTATATTATTTACCGAAACGATAGATTTATATATTAAATATATATTAAAATGGTAGCAGAACGTTCTGTAAGTTTAAGAAGATTTATGGTTACATAAATTGGAGATATCAGAAGTGAAAATGTTGATATGAGTAGCGATAAACAATGTGAAAAACATTGTCGCCTTAAGTCTAAGGTTTCCAAGGCAAGGCTAATCCTCCTTGGTTTTGTTAAACGATCCCTAAGAATTTTAATGAAAATAAAACTTTAATGGGTGTTTTTACATGACAATAAAAAAAATTAATGTTTATTTTATGGTAAAATAAATGTTTTTTATTTTATTCAAGAAATAGTGTAAATTAAAAAATTAACAATAATCGTACCCTAAACCGACACAGGTAGACAAATTTAGTAAATTAAGGCGCTTGAAAGAATTATATTGAAGGAACTCGGCAAAATGACTCTGTAACTTCGGGATAAAGAGTAACTAATTAAGGGTAACCTTAGTTAGTTGTCACAAAATCGGGAACAGCGACTGTTTAACAAAAACACAGGTTTCTGCTAATTTGTAAAAAGATGTATAGAAACTGACGCCTGCCCAGTGCTGCAAGATTAAAGGAAAAAGTTTTGGCTTTGACCTGAACCCCCAGTAAACGGCGGCTGTAACTCTGACGGTCCAAAGGTAGCGAAATTCCTTGGCATTTAATTGGTGTCCTGCATGAATGGCGTAACGACTGTTCCACTGTCTCCAATATAAGTTCAGTGAAATTGAATTCTCCGTGAAGATGCGGAGTTATTACGGCTAGACGGAAAGACCCCGTGCACCTTTACTATAGTTATATATTGTAATACAAAATTTAAAATATAGTATAAGTGGGAAGTTGTTAGAAGATTTTTACACAAGTAAATAATCAAAACTTTAGTGAAATACCACTTTAAAATTTTTTATTACTCATTTTTTTAAAACAGTGTATAATGGGTAGTTTGACTGGGGCGGTCGCCTCCTAAAGAGTAACGGAGGCGTACTAAGGTAAGTTCAAATTGATCAACATCAATTTAAGAGCATAATAGCAATATACTTGCCTGACTGTAAGATTGACAAATCAAACAGGGATGAAAATCGGTTATAGTGATCCGGTGATTCTGTATGGAAATGATCATCGCTCAACGGATAAAAGGTACGCCGGGGATAACAGGCTAATCACCCTCTAGAGACCTTATCGACGGGGTGGTTTGGCACCTCGATGTTGGATTATCGCATCCTGGAATTGAAAATGATTCCAAGGGTTTGGCTGTTCGCCAAGAAAGGCGGTACATGATCTGAGTTCAGAACGTCGTGAGACAGTTTGGTCCCTATCTACCGTAATTGTTAAAAATTGAGAGGATTAAACCCTAGTACGAGAGGACCGGGAAAAGCAAATCTATGGTGTATCGGTTGTTATACCAATAGCATAGCCGAGTAGCTACATTTGTAATAGATAATTGCTGAAAGCATCTAAGTAAGAAACTATCCTTTAAACAAATTTTTTAAGACGTAAAAGATTATTACGTTAATAGGTTTAGTGTGTAAGAATTGTAAAGTTTTTAGCTAATAAATACTAATATCTTATACTAGGTTTATATTTTAAACGACTTTAAAGTTAAAGAAGAGCAATGGTTGCTCGCTAGGCTCATGCCCTAGAGGTTGTCGGTTCGAATCCTTCCTTTGACATAATAAGATTTAAATACAAGATAAATTAAAAAAATTAATTTTAATTTTATGAGTTTGATCCTGGCTCAGGATGAACGCTAATAATATGCTTTACACATGCGAGTTGTACGGAATATAAAATATTTACGTGGCAAACGGGTGAGGAATTCGTAGAATTTTACCTTTTAGTTTAGATTAAAATTCTAAATAATAAAAAAAAAATAATTTATTTATTTTTGCTATAAGATAAATCTGCGTAAGATTAGGTAGTTGGTGATTTAGTAGATACACCAAGCCGTCGATCTTTAGTTGATCTTAGAAGGATGATCAACCACACTGGAACTGAGACAAGGTCCAGGCTAAGTAATTTGGCCAGCAGTGAGGAATATTGGACAATGAACGAAAGTTTGATCCAGCAATATTATGTGAATGAAGAAGGCTAATTTGGTTGTAAAGTTCTTTCGTTAAAAATGATAATGACATTATTTAAAGAAGCTTAGTCCCGGCTAATCTCGTGCCAGCAGCCGCGGTAATACGGGAGGGGCAAGCGTTATCCGGAATTATTGGGCGTAAAGTGTCCGTAGACTGTACTATAAGTTATTTGTTAAATTTTAGAGCTTAACTTTAAAATAGCATTTAATACTGTTTTACTTGAGTTTTATACAGAAAAATAGAATTTCAAATGTAGGAGTAATTTCCATAGATATGTGAAGGAACACCAATAGCGAAAGCAATTTTTTAGTAAAAACTGACGTTGAGGGACGAAAGTATAGGTAGCAAACAGGATTAGATACCCTGGTAGTCTATACTGTAAATTATGAATGCTGTAATTTAAAAAAAAATATTTAGATTGTTTAAGCTAACGCCATAAGCATTCCGCCTGAGGAGTACGATCGCAAGGTTGGAACTCAAAGGAATTGACGGGGGCCTACAACGAGTGGTGGAGCATGTGGTTTAATGCGATAATCCGCGCAAAACCTTACCAACCCTTGACATAAAATTATAATCCAAATAATTTTACAGGTGTTGCACGACTGCCGTCAGCTCGTGTCGTGAGATATTTGGTTTATTCCTTTAACGAGCGTAACTCTTATTTTTAATTATATACTAAAAAATAATTTTATTATTTTAGCTTTAAAAATACGGTCAATTATAAGTTGAAGGAAGGTGAGAATTAAGTCAAGTCCCTGTGGCCCTTATGGGTTGGGCAACACACGTGCTACAATGAAAATTACAAATAGAAACAAAAAATTTTATTTTTAGTTAATCTATAAAACTTTTCGTAGTTCGGATTATAAGCTGCAACTCGCTTATATGAAGTTGGAATCACTAGTAATCGCAAATCAGAATGTTGCGGTGAATACGTATCTCGGCCTTGTACACACCGCCCGTCACATGCAAAGAATTAATTTTACTTGAAAGTTTATTTATTTATAATTTTTGTTATTATTATTTATTTAAATATATTTATTGAAAAATTAGTAATTTGGATGAAGTCGTAACAAGGTAGCTGTACGGGAACGTGTAGCTGGAATAAATGAAATAGTTCAGTTGGTTAGAACATTGGAATCATACTCCAAGTGTCGGGGGTTCAAATCCCTCTTTCATTAAGTATTAAGCAATATATATTATGATTATAAATTTTTTATTTTATTTTTTTTCGTTTATTTTACTTTTAAGTTCTTTGATGGTTATTGTAGTTCAAAATGCAGTTCATTCTGTATTGTTTCTTGTTTTAAGTTTTATATCTTCAGCTAGTTTATTATTTTTATTGGAATGTGAATTTGTAGCATTGTTATTTATAATGATATACGTAGGCGCTATAGCTGTATTATTTTTATTTGTTGTTATGATGTTAGATATTAAAACATTAAATAATAAAAAAGATATTTTAAAATATTTTCCTTTCGGAAGTTTTATAGGTATTATTTTTTTGACAGAAATTCTTTTAGTTGTAACAGATACTTTCAAAACAAATCCTTACATTAACAGTAGTTTATTTAATTATTACACTAATTGGTTAGATAAAATAGATTCTTTAACAGAACTAGAATCTATAGGCCAATTATTATACACACATTATGTGTTGCAGTTTTTAATTGCAGGTAATATTTTATTACTGTCTGTTATTGGTGCTGTTTCTTTGACTATAAATACAAATCACACTACAAAAAAACAAATAATTTTTAAGCAGTTATCTAGAACCTATAAAAACGTTTTAATTGTTTAAACAAAAAATTTTATAAATGACAACTGAAATTTTATTATTTAAAAATATAAATATTTTACCAGAATTATTTTTAGGGATTTCTTTAGTATATTTTGTATTATATGGTACTTTTTTAAGTATGAAAAAAAACTTTCCGTTAATTATTAATTCTTGTGTTTTTTTAGGGATTTTAATATTATTAATGACATCTTTTTTATTAGTAAATGATAGTTTAGATGTTTTGGAATGTACTATTTTAAGTAATACAATTAATAATGATTTCTTAAGTTTAACTTCTAAATTAATTATTAGCATATCATCTTCATTTTGTTTATTGATGATGTATACTCATTTAAATTATCAAAAAATAAATCAATTTGAGTATATCTTGTTATTTTTATTTTCAATTTTAGGTTTATTTTTGTTATGTTCTTCAAATGATTTATTAACTTCTTATTTGGCTATAGAATTACAGAGTTTATCATTTTATGTACTAGCTTCATTCAAGAAAAATTCTACTTTTTCAATAGATGCGGGTATAAAATATTTCATTTTGGGAGCATTTGCTTCTAGTTTATTTTTATTTGGATCTTCTTTAATTTATGGTGTAACTGGTACTATAAATTTTAGTGACTTTAAAGATCTTTTTTTCTGGATTTTTCCAGGTAGTATTTTAGGATTCTCTAATTTAGAACAATATTACGAAAATCAAGATCAAGATATTTTACTACTAGCCTTATTAGAAAAATTTGAGCATTCTCAAGATAAATTATTATCTCAATATGATGGTAATATTCTTAGGTATGAAATAGAAAATACCAAGTTATATGAAAATTCTGTTTATAATACTGAAAAACTTTGGATTTACCCATGGATAACTAATTCTATATTAGATTCTATACATGATATATTAGAAATGAAGTCTAATAAGTTAACATTAACAGTTAAGGAATTAGATTATTTACATTATTGGTTACACTTTGTAGACATTACTGATAATATGTTAGTAGAAAAAATTTTTAATAGTTATTATTTACACACTCCTGAAAATCCTAGTGATTTTTGCGATAACGGTGCCTTTGACGAAAAAAATAAAACTGAGTTAAGTAAATGGTTTTTTGGAAGTTTTTCTTTATTGATAGCTACTTGTGTTAAATCAAGTGATTTTCAAGAATTATATGTCTTAAACTCTTCATTTGATACAAATTTATTGCAAATAGGATTAACTTTTATACTTATAAGTTTATTTTTTAAATTAGCCATAGCTCCTTTTCATATATGGTCTCCTGATGTATATGAAGGATCTCCTACCAGTTCTACATTTTTTTTCGCAATTGTGCCTAAATTAGGGTTATTTGTTTTATTAATTAGAATATTTTACAGTAGTTTTTATGGTTTAATTGATAATTGGAGGTATTTATGCGTTACAGTAGCTATTATATCTATTATTGTAGGATCATTTGGGGGTTTAGAGCAAAGAAAATTAAAAACGTTATTGGCGTATAGTTCAATAAGCCATATGGGATATTCTTTAATTGCATTTAATTCCGGAACATTTGAAGGAATTCAAATGTTATTAAGCTATTTAATGGTTTATGTATTTTCTGGTTTATGTATTTGGTCTATTTTTATTATAGCTAGATTAAAAAATAATCATTCTTTAAAACATAATAAAGATTTGACAGATATAGTTTTATTAAATAAAACTAATAAAATGTTAGCTTTAGTATTTACTATATCTTTATTTTCTGTGGCGGGATTTCCACCTATGATAGGTTTTTTAGTAAAAGTTGGTATTTTTTTAACTGCTATAGAGTCTTCAATGTATTTTTTAGCTTTAATTAGTATATTATGTAGTGTCATTGCTACATTTTATTATATTAGAATTATTAAAATTATGTATTTTGAAAAAGTGATAGTTGGAAAATTGTATTACCCTATAAGTTCAAATAAAGGAACAGTAATTTCATTCTTATTTATTTCATTAATATTTCTGTTTATAAATCCTACATTAATAATTTTGATAACACATAAATTAAGTCTATTGCTTTTAAATTAAATCTATTTAGCATTTTTAGCTCAGTTGGATAGAGCAACAGCCTTCTAAGCTGATGGACATAGGTTCAAATCCTATAAAATGTTAAATTTAAGAAAAAAATCAAGTCATGTTTTATATTAAAAATTTATTAACATATATATTATTATCGCCCTTATTGGGTGTTTTTTTTTTAGTGATTACGCCTTCTACAAATAAAAATTTATTAAGGATAATTGCATTAAATACTTCATGTTTGACCTTTATTTTATCCTTACTGTTATGGGTTTTTTTTGATAAGTCTGTTAGCACATTTCAATTTGCAAATAAATTTTTATGGATGCCTATATTCAATATTAACTTCACAATGGGTATTGACGGTATTTCATTATTTTTTATTATATTAACAACTTTATTAATTCCATTATGCTTATTAGTAAGTTGGGATAGTATTAAATTTAACTTGAAAGAGTATTTATTAGCGTTTTTAATTATGGAATTTTTTTTAATAGGTGTTTTTTGTATTTTAGATTTATTTCTTTTTTACATTTTTTTCGAAAGTGTTTTAATACCAATGTTTCTTATTATAGGAGTTTGGGGATCTAGAGAACGAAAAATAAGAGCTAGTTATTTTTTTTTTCTTTACACATTACTAGGTTCTGTTTTAATGCTTTTATCTATTTTATATATTTATCATCAAGTAGGTACTACAGATTATGAAATATTATTAACATTTACATTTTCTGAGTTAGAGCAGAAAATTATGTGGTTTACTTTTTTTGCATCTTTTGCTACCAAAGTTCCAATGGTACCAGTTCATTTATGGTTACCTGAAGCTCATGTTGAAGCTCCTACTGCAGGATCTGTTATTTTAGCAGGTGTATTGTTAAAATTAGGTACTTATGGTTTTATAAGGTTTTCTTTACCTTTATTTCCATATGCTTGTTTTTATTTTGCTCCTTTTGTATATTCTATGTCTGTAGTAGGTATTATATATACTTCTTTCACTGCTATTAGGCAAACTGATTTTAAAAGGATTATTGCTTATACTTCAGTAGCACATATGAATTTAGTAATGGTTGGGTTATTTAGTTTCAATATAATAGGATTAGAAGGTGCTATTTTACAAAGTTTAAGTCATGGATTTGTTGCAAGTGCTTTATTTTTAATAATTGGTGTCGTTTATGATAGGCATCATACTAGAATGGTAAAATATTTTGGTGGTTTAGTTCATGTTATGCCGATATATACTATTATTTTCTTATTTTTTACAATGGCTAATATAGGATTACCAGGTACTAGTAGCTTTGTAGGTGAATTGTTAATTTTAACAGGATCATTTAAAACAAATACAAGTATTACTTTCTTAAGTGCTACTGGTATGATTATTGGAGGATGTTATTCTTTATGGTTGTTTAATAGAATTGCTTATGGTAATTTAAAAACTCAGTATATTAATAACTTTTTAGATATAAATAAACGAGAATTTATGACCTTTTTTCCTTTGATTTTGGGTACTTTTGTAATGGGTTTATATCCTGTAGTTTTTTTAGATTCAATTCATTTAAGTACTAATATGTTAGTAGAACTAATGTATTTTTAATAAAAAAGTATTTGTTATGATTTATTTATTTGAAACAGAACTTTCTGAAAAAAAATCTATATATTACTCGTTACAAAAAATTTACGGTCTAAATAATTCACAAGTAAAGTTTATAGGTAGAACTTTAGGATACTCTTTAAATTTAAAACTTTCACAATTAACCAAAGAACAATTAAATCAACTTATAAAATTTATAGAAAATTCATCTTTTGTTATAAATGCTGATTTAAAAAAATTAAATTATAAAATATTTAAAAATCTTATAGATATAAAATCATATAGAGGGCTTAGACGTTTAAATAATTTACCTGTGAGAGGTCAGCGTACTCATACCAATGCTAAAACGTCTAAACGATTTTAAAAGTAGTTTCATTTACGTTTTTTAAAGGAAATGATTTATTGGTTCAACTCCAAAACTATTTAGATGAAAAAAACAGTTAAATTATGTAATAGTGTTTATGACAAATTTAAAAAAGATAATTTGTCAAGTAATTTAGAAAATTCAAGTTTTATGGCTTCGTTTGTTACTAGAACAAACAGATGGAATAGTAATTATTTATTATCTATCGTGGATAATCACATTATTCATTACCCTACTCCTATTAATTTATCTTATGCATGGAGTTTTGGTTCGTCAGCAGGGTTCTGTTTAATTGTTCAGATTTTATCTGGAATATTTTTAGCAATGCATTACACTCCTCATATTGATTTAGCATTCAGTAGTGTTGAACATATTATGAGAGACGTAAATAATGGTTGGTTAATTCGATATATACATGCTAATGGCGCTTCTATGTTTTTCATAGTTGTTTATTGTCATATTTTTAGAGGTTTATATTATGGTTCTTATATGCAACCAAGACAGTTATTATGGTGTTCTGGAGTATTAATTTTTATATTAATGATGGCTACTGCTTTTATGGGTTATGTACTTCCTTGGGGACAAATGAGTTTTTGGGGTGCTACTGTTATTACAAGTTTAGTAACCGCTGTACCTGTAGTTGGTCAATCTATTGTAGATTGGTTATGGGGAGGTTTTACAGTGAATAATGCTACACTAAATAGATTTTTTAGTTTACATTTTTTTCTACCTTTCGTTATAGCAGGATTATCTGTACTTCATTTAGCATTACTTCACAAAGATGGGTCTAATAATCCTTTAGGAGTAGACAGTGGTGTAGATAAAGTACCTTTTTATCCATATTTTGCTGTAAAAGATGCTTTTGGTCTTTTAGTATTTTTATTAATGTTCGTAGCTTTTGTATTTTATTTCCCAAATACTTTAGGTCATCCTGATAACTATATACCTGCGGATCCAATGCAAACTCCAGCACATATTGTTCCTGAATGGTATTTTCTTCCATTCTATGCTGTTTTAAGATCAATTCCTGATAAATTAGGGGGTGTAGTTGCAATGGGAGGAGCGTTAGTTGTTTTATTTTTGATACCCTTTACTAATACATCAGAAGTTAGAAGTACTACATTTAGACCTATTTTTAAAATTTTTTATTGGTTATTAGTGGCTGATTTTTTAATTTTAGGTTGGGTAGGTCAAAAACCTGTTAAAGATACTTATGTGTTAGTAGGTCAAGTAGCTACTGTTTTTTATTTTATGTTTTTTTTAATATTAATTCCTGCTATTGGATTATTAGAAACTAAATTAGCTCACTATAAAAAATAAAAATTATATGTTATTGACTCCATTAGAACAGTTTCAAATCATTTCCCTTTTTTCTTTAAAATTATTTTGTTTAGATTTTTCTATAACTAATATGTTATTAGTTAATTTTATAGTATTATTATTGTTTAGTTTTATAATTTCATGTATTAGTTCAAATACAAATTATATAGGAGAAGTTAGTTTTTTCTTAATTCCAAGTAATTGGCAAGTATTAATTGAAATGCTTTATGAAACAATTTCACAATTACTATTTGATAATTTAAATGATGAAGGTGAAAAATATTTTCCTTTCATATCTGTATTATTTACTTTTATTCTGTTTAGTAATTTAATTGGCTTAGTTCCTTATAGTTTTACAATAACTAGTCATTTAATAGTAACTTTTACTTTATCAATGTCTATTTTTATAGGTATAAATATAATTTGTTTGAAAAGACATAAAAGTAATATGCTATCTTTATTTTTACCAGCAAATACTTCTTTTGGGTTAGCTTTATTATTAGTTCCTATAGAATTTGTTTCTTATATATTTAAACCAATAAGTTTAGGTGTTCGGTTGTTTGCTAATTTAATGGCAGGTCACACTTTACTAAAAGTTATTGTTGGTTTTTCATGGAGTATGTTATTATTAGAAGATGTATTATCTATAGCTCATATTATACCTTTAATTATTCTTGTAATTTTAATGGGTCTAGAATTAGCAGTAGCTATTATTCAAGCATATGTTTTCACAATATTAACTTGTATTTATTTAAATGATGGAATAAATTTACATTAAGTTAAATTAAAATTTTTATGTTTATTACTATATATATATATTCTAAAAACAAATTATCAATAACTAATTATTTAAAGTTTTTAAAAAAGTATTTAAATAAAAAAAAACTCAATTTTAAGAATATTACATTTATTTTCAAAAAAAAAATAAAAAAAACTGTTTTTACAGTTTTAAAGTCTCCTCATGTAAATAAAACTGCTCAAACTCAATTTGAAAATAGACTTTATAAAACTCAATTAACTATTTATTCTGATAATTATTTAAAATTAATTTATTTCATTAAATATTTTTCAGAAAATAATTTTTCAGATATAAAAATAAAAATAAAAATTATCAAAAATAAAAATATAATTTCAATTTTACATAACATTAATAACTTTTTTAAAAACAATATAAAAACTAAAGTTTTTTTAAAAATGTTAGATGTTTTAGGGGAGCTGAAATTTAAAATACTGTTTAGATAGCTCAGTAGGTAGAGCAAAGGACTGAAAATCCTTGGGACGGCAGTTCAAATCTGTCTCTAAACAAATTTTTTTATTAGGTATATTAATTCATGAAACATCATATATGGAATATGTTTGCAAGTATACAAAATGGACAACTTGCCAATAAAGCATTTATATTACAAAACAAAACAAAACTATGCTCTTCAGTTTTAAATATTCTTTGGGACGAAGGTTATATATTAGGATATAAAATCGAAGAAAAATGTTTTAAAATATTTTTAAGGTATAAAAATAATACTCCTGTTATATCTTCTCTTAAATCTATAAGTAAACCAGGAAATAGGTTATATTATTCATGCAAACAACTTTGGAAAATAAATTCTACGAAAGGGTTAATAATAATTTCAACTAATAAAGGTTTATTGACTTTAAATGAGTGTAAAAAACAAAAATTGGGAGGTGAGCCTTTATTAATAATAAAATAAATTTTTTAAGACACTTATGAAAAAAAATTATCTATTAAAAATACCCAAAAATATATCTATATTGTACTCTAAAAAATACCAAAGTATTTTAATAAAAGGGCTTAACAATCAGAAATTTATAAAACTAAAAACAGAAATAAAAATTCAAAAAAATACTAGTTCATTGTGGATTAAGGATACTTTTTTTAAAACTAAATCTATAAAAAATAAAAAAAGTATACAAGGAACCAATTTTTCACTAATAAAACAGGGGATTTTTGAAGTTTCAAAAAAAGTATTTAAAAAATTAAAATTAAATGGTATTGGTTATAAAATTGATATTATAAATACTGGATTATTTAAATTAATAAGATTTAAATTAGGTTTAAGTCATTTTATTTACTATAAAATACCTGATACTGTGGAAATTAAACATTATAATAATAATAAATTAATAATTTCAGGACATAGTTATATATTAGTATCTAATATAGCGTCTAAAATAAGATCATTTAAAATCCCAGAAGTTTACAAAGGTAAAGGTATTTTATATGAAAATGAGGTTATTAAATTAAAAGAAGGAAAAAAAGTTTAAAGAAATGAAATTAAAATTTATTACGTCAAAAAAATATAAATTAATTAAATATTATTTGTTAAAATATCAAATTTATTCGAGTAGTAAAAAGACTGATACAAAATTAGTTAATTTTTTAATAGAACGAATAGAAATGTATTTCAAACAATCATTAAAAATTATTTATGAATATCATATAAAACAAAAAAAAATATTGTTTGTAGGATTTCCTGTATTGAATAATTTTTTTATAAAAAATATATCAAAAAATACTTCTCATATTTTTATATCAGAAAATACTTGGATAAATGGTATTTTATCTAATACAAAATATGTAAAAAAACACAATCAAAATTTATCTAACATTGAATTAAAACAATTTTTAAATACTTTAAACAATAAACCTGATTTAATAGTTTTTTTTAATACTAAACATAATTATAAAATTATTAAAGAAATTAACAATCTAAAACTTCCTATTATTATTTTCAACTACTCTATAAAAAAAAAACACGAGAAAGTTTTATATAATGTGTTAGGAAATTACTCAAAACTTATAGAAACACGTTTAAACGTCTATAATTTATTGTTATATTCAATATTAAAAATAAAAACAAAGCGTTATAAATCTTATATACCTAATATAATGTTTAATAATTTTTATAATAAACATTTATTGATATTTAATCAATCAAAATATAAAACTTTTAGATGGTAAAAACTTTTAATAAATATAAACCAATATTTAAAAAATTTATTTCTTTACGAAAAAATATAAGAAATAACTTTAAATTATTGAAATTTAAGAAAAAAAAATGGCAGAAATTAATATTTTATGTAAAACGTTCTAATCAAACAAACAAAAAATATTATAAGTATTTTGACAATAATTTACATTTTATTTATAAATTTAGTAGTAAATTTAAAAATAAATACTCGTATAAAATTAAAACATCCAAAAAGTTTAGACTTTTTTATGGCAATTTATCTAAAAAATATATTAAATCAAAAATTAATTCATTAAAACATTCTTATAAATATAAAAACTTTACAAAGTCTCAAATATTATTATATAAATTAGAGCAAAGATTAGATACAATTATTTATAGATCTCATTTTGTTACAAGTATAAGAACAGCCAGACAATTAATATCACATGGTCATATATTAGTAAACGGAAAGGCTGTGTATAACAATTCGTATAATGTTAAATTAGGAGATAAAATAACTGTATCTTCTAAAATAATTTTTTTAATTAAATTTAACATAGGAAATTCTAGTTTTTGGCCTTTACCACCTAAATATTTGTGTATTAATTACAAAATATTAGAAGTTACTTTAATAGAAAACCCAGGGTATACTAATTTTTCTACATCTTTTCCTTTTTGGGTTGATTGGAACACTTTATTAGAGCATTATAAACGTTAAATTAATATTTAATATCTTCAATAGCTCAGTGGTAGAGCAAGTGGCTGTTAACCACCAGGACGTTGGTTCAAATCCAGCTTGGAGAGAATTTTTAACTAAAACTAGTTATTTTAGTTTTATCCCACAATTTGATTTATTAACACTAGGTGCTCAAGTATTTGGATTATTATTATCCTTAGGATTGTTTTATTATTATACAATAAATGTGACTCTTCCTTACTTTATTGAAATTAAAAAATTTAGAACTAAAAAATTAGCAAAAAATAATGAATTGATTTTAAATATAGACAAAGATTTAAATTATACGTTATGGTTAATTAATTATTCTTATAAAAATTTTTTAAAGTAAAAAAAATAATTTAAAGAGGGGGGTATAACTCAATTGGTAGAGTGTATGCTTTGCAAGCATAAAGTTATCGGTTCAAATCTGATTACCTCCATAAATTATGAAAAGCTCATTTGGTGAAATTGGTAGACACGTCAGACTTAAAATCTGATTCTTTTTAAGGAGTATCGGTTCAAGTCCGGTAATGAGTACATTAATTATACCAAAATGATGGAATTGGTAGACATGCTAGGTTTAGGTTCTAGTTCTAATATTAAAGAGTAGGGGTTCAAGTCCCCTTTTTGGTATATATAGATACATATCATAACTTATGTGGATTATTATAGTAGGTTTAATCATAAATAAAATAGTTACTGAAATTATAGTTAAAATTGAGTATTTATATAACTTATCTAATTTAAATGTTCCAGACCATATTTGGGGATGGTTTTTTCTTGACCATATACCTGAACTATATGTTAATTCTGCCACAAAATATTTTTTAATAAACTATAATCTTAGAAGACTATTAACAAATTGTTTAATAATATTAAAAAATATTTTTAATTTGTCTTATTTAATAACAATAACACAATATTTACTTTTATTAGCATTATATGTGTATATACATTATTTAATAATACTAGAGTTTAAGTATTTAAAAAAAAAAGATAATATAACTTTTTTAAACTGTTTTTATATATTAGTTCATTTAATTATATTGAATAATATTTTTTTTGAATTGTGTACGTACAGCTTAAATTTTTTTTTAATACCTGTATTGTTTATATCCGACGCTTTATTTAATATTAATTTTTTAGTTTATTACTTTCTTTATATGTTTATATTGGTTAAAAGTATTTTTGGTAGATATTTTTTTATAAAATTAAATTTTATCTTTTTTCAAATAATAATAAATATATATTTATTATATACATATATATTTTACGAAACTTTAATTACAAATAATTTTTTGAATGAATTATGTTTAAAAAGTCTTATACTATTCAACTTCTTATTACTAAAACTTTTATGTTTTATAAATAACAAATGCCAACTATAAATCAACTATGTAAAAATAAACGAATTAAAAAAATAAAAAAAACAAAAGCTCCTGCTCTATCAAATTGTCCTCAAAAAAAAGGAGTTTGTTTAAAAGTTTTTTTAAGAACACCTAAAAAACCAAATTCCGCTTTAAGAAAATTAGCTAGAATAAGGCTTTCAGACAATAAACGTGTTAACGTTTATATACCAGGAGAAGGTCATAATTTGCAAGAATATTCAACAGTGTTAATGAGAGGTGGTAGAGTTAAAGATTTACCTGGAATTAAGTATCATTTGATTAGAGGTAAACTTGATTTAACAGGATTAAATTATAGAAAAACTTCAAGATCTAAATACGGAGCTAAAAAAATTTCTAAACATATTTAAACAATGAGTATTATTTTTAAAAATAAAATTTGTAATAAATTATTGAAAAATGGTGTAAAAACACGACCAGAAAAAATAATAAAAACATGTCTAAAACAACTTCAACGGAAGTCAAAAAAACAACATTTAAAAATATTAAAGAAATCTTTAATAAATTCTTCTCCTGTATTGTCCATTAAACAGATAAAGAGAAGAAAGAAACAAGTAAAAGAATTTCCTTATATTTTAAAAAAAAAATTAAGATTATTTATTGGTTTAAATTTTATATTAACCTCACTAAAACGTAATAAAACAAACTTATTTTACAGTAAATTTTCGGAAGAAATTTTATTAACAGCCTTAAATAAAGGAAATACCATAAAATTAAAAAAAGATCTTTATGAGCAATCCTTTCAAAAGAAAAAATATGCTAATTTTAGATGGTTTTAATATATGTATATACGTTTAATAGGAGTTGAACCTACAATCTTTGGGACCGAAATCCAACGCTTTATCCAATTAAGCTATAAACGTAAATAATTTTTTTATGATTCAACAACAAACAATTTTAAAAGTAGCAGATAATTCTGGTGCAAAAACAGTAAAATGTATCAAAATACTTGGAGGATTTAAGAAAAAAATTGCAAAATTAGGAGATGTAATTATAGTTTCTATACAAACTTTAAGAAACAAATCTAAATTTAATTCAAAAGTAAGTAAAGGAGAAATTTATAAAGCATTAATAGTTAGAACAAAAAAAAAATTTATAATTAAAAATGGTTTTACTATTAAATTTAACGAAAATTCTGTAAGTTTATTAAATAAACAAAATAAGCCAATAGGAACTAGAATCATAGGACCGTTAAGTAAAAGACTTAAAAATAAAAAATTTAATAAGCTCATTAATATTTCATCAGGGTTTATATAAAATATAAATGTATTTAATTAATTATTACTATAACAATATCGTAAAATACGATTTAATTAATAAATTTTATTATAAAAATATTAAACAATTACCTAGTATACTGAAAATAATTTTAAATTTTAATTTTAAAAAACAAAACATCAAAAATTTAATGTCTTCATTAATAGCATTAGAATTAATAAGTAGTCAAAAACCTATTTTTACTAAATCAAAAATTTCTAATATAACATTAAAAATTAGAAAAGGTCAACCTGTAGGCTGCAAAATAACTTTAAGAAAACAAAATTCAAATTATTTCATTTTGAAATTAATTAATGAATTTTTTTATTCAAAATCTAATAAACAAGAAACATTAAAAAATATTAAAACAACTAATTTTTCATTTATATCATTTCAAATAAAAAATAGTTTAATATTTCCAGAATTAGAAACGAATTATCAAATATTTAAACAATTGACAAAATTGAATATAACAATAGTTTGCACATCAAAAACTTTTTCTGAATTAACTTTTTTATTAAAAAGTTATAAAATAACTCTTTAATATTAGCAAATGTAACTCAATTGGTAGAGTGTAACCTTGCCAAGGTTAAAGTTGAGGGTTCGAATCCCTTCTTTTGCTTATATTTTTAATGGATAAGTGGTCGAGCGGTTTAAGGCGTTAGTTTTGAAAACTATTGTATTAAATTAAAAATACCGTGGGTTCGAATCCCACCTTATCTTTACTAAACAAAAAATTTAGGCTAAATAACATAAATGGTTAATGTGTTAGATTGCAAATCTTAAAATATCGGTTCAATTCCGATTTTAGCTTTTATAATTTAAAATTTCTAAATATGATTATACTAATATTATCTAATGTTCTTAAAATTCTTGCAATTGTAGTCCCTTTATTAATTTCTGTAGCTTATTTTACTTTAGCAGAAAGAAAAATAATGGGTAGTATACAGAGACGAAGAGGTCCCAATGTTATAGGATATTTAGGATTATTACAGCCTTTAGCTGATGGTTTAAAATTATTTGTGAAAGAAACTATTTTACCAAGTAATTCTAATTTATTTCTTTTTATTTTAGCTCCTTTGCTAACATTTATTTTAAGTTTAATAGGTTGGGCTGTTATTCCTTTATCAGAAACTATAGTCATCTCTGATTTAAATGTAGGAATTATGTATTTATTTGCTATTTCTGCCTTAAGTGTTTATGGAATTATTATAGCAGGTTGGTCAAGTAATTCTAAATATCCTTTTTTAGGTGCTCTAAGATCTGCAGCACAAATGATTTCTTATGAAGTATCTATAGGGTTTATTGTCGTTACTGTAGCATTGTGCGCAGGTTCTTTCAATTTAAGTAAAATAGTTTTAGCTCAACAAAAAATATGGTTTTTAATTCCATTATTTCCTATGTTTGTATTATTCTATATTTCAATGTTGGCTGAAACTAATAGACATCCGTTTGATTTGCCTGAAGCTGAAGCTGAATTAGTTTCTGGTTATAATGTAGAATATTCCTCAATGACTTTTGCTCTTTTTTTTTTAGGGGAATATGCAAATATGTTATTAATGAGTACTTTTTCATCTTTATTATTTTTAGGAGGGTGGTTACCTTTAATAAATATTTTTCCATTTAATTCTTTGCCTGGTAGTTTTTGGTTAAGTATAAAAATTATTTTAGGTGTTGTATTTTTTATATTAACAAGAGCAGCATTACCTAGATACAGATATGATCAATTAATGCATATAGGGTGGAAATCATTTTTACCTATTTCTTTAGGTTATCTAACATTAACAACTGGAATTTTAATTAGTTTTAATTGGTTACCTTAATAAACAATATTTACCAATTTTTATTTAAAAAACTGATATATAATAAAATTTCAAAAATAAAAATAAAAATAATACTAAAACACAATTGACTTATAATATCTGGAGGAGTTAACAAAGTTGCTATTAAGAAAATGAAAAAATGAAAAATTTTTCTTGTTTTTTTTAATGTTTTTTTGTTGTATATTTCAAAAATTAATAAGATACAAACAATCACTAAATAAAAAAACAAACACATTTTATAAAATAATAGAAAAAAATTAAAATACTCATTAAATTTAGCTTCAAAAAAAAAACTTAATGAATTATCATTAGAGTTTTGGAAGTTAATAAAAAACTCCAAACATAATTTGAAAACATAACTATTTATATATAAAATATAAAATACCCATGAGAAAAAACTTGATAATATAATAAATTTAAATTTTTTATATTCTTTTAGTGTTAATCCTAAATGTAAAAAGATTAAAATGTGGTATATTAATAGAATACATGTTAAGTTATTTGCTATAAAATACATTAAATTTAAATATGTATAAAATACTTCTGTTAAATTTGTAAAAATGAAATAAAAAGATGAATCTTTAAAATAAAATAAACTAGGTTTAATACATAAAAATAATATATTTTCTTTATAATAATAAGAGCATATTAAAGTAGAAACCCAGGTTAAACTTAACAAAAATAGTCTGTTTTTTATTTCTTTTATATAATATATAAACATAATTTTTTATTTAAGGAAAGTAGTTCAGTTGGTAGAGCAGTGGTTTCCAAAACCAAAGGTCAGGGGTTCAAATCCCTTTTTTCCTGAGAACTTTATAAATTATCTTTTAATTTTAAATAAATTATTTTTTTTTATTAAAGTTTTTAATTTAGAAATGTCACCAAAAACTAAAAACCCTAATAACAAAACAATTATTATTTGACTTATACTTATCCTACCCATATTTTATATAAAACTTAAATTTTTAGAAAACAGAATTAAAAAGGCTTATAGTTCAGAGGTAGAACGTACCGCTCATAACGGTTTTGTCGTAGGTTCAAATCCTGCTAAGCCTATATTAATTCAAAATAAATAATTGAAATGAAATTTAAAAAATATAAAATTAATAAGCTTAGATATCTTTTAAGAAAAAAAAGATTAATGTTTTTTTGTTCTTACCAAAATACTAAAGTAAGTAATTGGAAAATTTTAGAACAAATGCTTATAAAAAATAACCTAAAATGTTATAAAATATCAAATACAATTTTAATTAAGTTATTAAGTAAATCTATATTTAAAAATATAGTTCCTCTAATAAATGGCCCTATACTTTTAATATATTCAGATAAAATACCTAAAAATTTTGAATATAATAATTTACAAACCCTATTAAACCCTAATATCAAAATATTATGCGCTAAAATGAATAATAAAATTTATTTTAACTTACAATTAAATAATATTCTGTTAACTTATAATTATAATATACTACGTTTAACTAAATTATTCAATAATATAAATAAAAAAGTAGTTTTTAAAATTAAAAAACTTTCAATTAATAATTAATCGAAATAATGTGATTTGAACACATGACTTCCTGTTCCCAAAACAGGCACGCTACCAAACTGCGTTATATTTCGATATTAAAGAAGAAAGTAGGATTTGAACCTACGATGGGACTACCCAACAGATTTACAATCTGCCACTTTTAACCACTCAGTCATTTCTTCATAGTAAAAATTATTTACTTTTTAAACGTTTTAATTTTTTAGGCCTACAGCCGTTATGAGGAAGTAAATTGTAACTTTTTATAAATTGTATAAAAAATTTTTCACTTAGCATTGAAATCACCAAAGATTCGTGATATTCTTTTGTATTTTTGAAATGTACTGCTATTGTTTTATTTTTTACAAATTGTGTTTTTATTAATAACTCTTTTAATAACATAATTAAAACTGAAGGTTGCTTTCTTTTTTGTTTACCTTTTAAATTTAAATTGCCTGCAGATAAAGTTATTAAAAGTTTACCTGTGGTATCAGTTAAATTTATTACAGTGTTAGTTAAAGACATATTAATAATTAAAACATAACTAATTAATTTAGTTACATTTATATTATTTTTGGTAGCATCAATTAAATTTTTTTCTAAGACTTTATATTTATTTAACTCATGCCTTAATAATCTGTAATTATTTGTTTTTTTCAAAAAAATTATTTTAAAAAATAATTTTTGTAATAATAATTTTATTTGTAAATAAGATTGTGTTTTATTTTTTTGAAATTTTTTATTTAATAGTATTTTTGATAGGAACATTTTTTTATTTGAATATAAAAATATAAGTATATAACTAAAATGAATATAAAGAAAGTAAATCCACGTACCTCAGGTCAAAGAAATTATATAAAAATTAAAAATATTTTATCTAAAAAATCTTTGTTAAAATCCTTAATTAAAGGAAAAAAAAATACTGCAGGCAGAAACAATGAAGGAAAAATTACAAGTTTTCATAAAGGTGGAGGTCATAAAAAGAAATACAGAAATATTGATTATAATTTTAGTGAAAATAAAATTAATATTGTTTGTAATATAGAATATGATCCTTTTAAAAATGCACCTATAGCAGCTTTATATGATTACAAATCGAACGCTTTTTCTTATGTAACAGCACCAAAAAATATAAAAATAGGGGATATTATAAAAAAAGGTAAATATGCTGAATTAAAAACAGGACATACCTTACCTTTAAGCAAAATTCCTATAGGAAGTTTAATACATAATATTTCATTGAATCCAAAACATAAAAGTATTTGTAGCAGATCAGCGGGAACTTTTTCTATATTAATAGAAAAAGGATCTAAAACCTGTAAAATAAAACTAAGTTCTAACAAAGTTATTACAGTATCTGTAAATAATTTTGCCACTTTAGGAATAGTTTCTAATGAATTCTCATTTTTAACAACTATAGGTAAAGCAGGAAGGGCTAGGTGGTTAAACAAAAGACCTACTGTTAGAGGGGTTGCAATGAATCCAATAGATCACCCACATGGTGGTGGAGAAGGTAAAAAATCTGGCATTAGAAAAACTCCTTGGGGTAAAACTATATAATATGAAGAAAATTTCTTTGAGTTTTTTTTAATGTATTTGAACAATTAATCATAGTAATAGAATGTTTACTATATAAATCTTTACCACCAATGTAAAAATCATCTAGCCATAATCTTAATGGAGTATTATATATTTTACTTTTAGATGTTTTATATTTCTTATCTAATAAAACTTTTTTTTTAGATACTTTTAACTTATTAAATTTAGTTAAAATATTATTAGCAAAAAACATTAAGTTTGAGTAAGATTTAAATTGAAAAAAGTTAGTACAATTAAAACTTATTTTATTATTCCATAATTGGTCACTTAAAAAATTAATACTATTTGTTTTTGAAAATACTTTTCGTATTATTTGCCAATCATCTTTAGTTTGTTTAGTGCTAGATAAAAATTTTATGTTTTTTTTTAAGATACCTTCTGCAGTTAAATAAGTACTAGTTGTAGAAAAAAAAACATTATTAGGTAAATTTACATAAGTATTGGAGTTAAATAATCTTTTATCAAAACTAAATCCATTATTTTGTTTTAGTAGTATTTTAGGTATAAAATATTCTTTATTGTAATAATTTAATAATTTTAATTCTAATATTTTTTTTAAATTAGAAGACATATTATTAACATTTAGTAAATAAACACCTAAACTTTTACCGAAATCAAATTTTGAAATTTTCTTAAAAGTATCTATGTAACTAATACCTAAACTATTTAATGAAGTATTTAATATATTTATATTAATAGATTTATTATGTATTTTGTTAATATTTGATTTAAAAGAATTCAATAATTTTATTAATTCAAAAGAATCTTTTCTTTTTAATATCTCAGAACTAATTAAAATAGAAGGAACTGATTTTACGGTTAATGTTTGGCATAATGTATGAGTACCTTCAACTATTTCTTTTAATTGATTTAAATTATTTCCTAAATTTGTTGTAGGAAAAGTCATATTAAGATCAGAATTTAAAGAAAATACTTTAAAATTACCTTTTAAATAACGTTTTCTTAATTTTAAATTTAAGAATGGACTTTCATACCTAGTATTAACACCAATTAATAAACAAACATTTGAAGTTTCAAAATTTGATTCTAATTGCATTTGATCTAAAACAAAAGTTTCTTCTAAATCATTAATTTTAACATTACTATCTTCTAACCTTAATTTTATAAAAGAATACTTTTGTGAAAATAACTTTAATAAAGTTAAAACTTCTAAACTTATATTAGAACCAAAAACTATAACCAAAGAATGGACTTTAAAAAAATGTTTATTTAAATGATCTTTAAAGTAAATGAAGTATATAATTTCTTCTATTAAAGATTTCCATTTTACTTTAAAATTGTTGTTTATAACACCATGTAATACTCTTTCAGGAGAAAACATACCATCAAACGAAAATCTTGTTTTATCAGAAATCCAATTAGTTGAATTTATACTATTACTAAATCCTGGTAATATCTTTACTATTTTGTTATTTTTTAAAAATACTTGTAGATCAACACCAAAACCGTCTGAAAAATCAATAGATTTAATATTTTTTAACTCCCAACTTCTTCCTATAAAAGGGTAAGGTTTTGCAGTTAAAGCACCTACGGGACATAAATCTATAATATTACCTGATAATTCAGATTGAAATGTTTTTGTAACATAAGTACCTATTTCACTGTGTACCCCTCTTCCAAACATTCCCATATCTTCTACACCAGCTATTTCACTAGCAAATCTAACACATCTAGTACAATGAATACATCTAGTCATTACTGTTTTTACTATAGGTCCTATATTTTTATCAGTAACAACTCTTTTAAAGTTAAAAAACCTTTTTTTAGAAAAACCAAAAAAAAACGATTGATCTTGTAAATCACATTCTCCACCTTGATCACAAATAGGACAATCTAATGGGTGATTTAATAACAAAAATTCTAGTATATTTTCTCTAGACTTTTTAACTAAAGGACTGTTAGTAAACACTTCATTATTGTTTAAACAAGATTTAGCACTCATAGCGCAAGATACGACAGGCTTTGGTGAATTTTTTAATTCAATAAGACACATACGGCAATTACCTGAAATAGACAAATTTTTATGATAACAATAATGAGGAATATTAATTCCTAATGTTTCACAATATTCAATTAAAGGAGCATTATGCTTCCAGAAATTTTTTTTAGAATTACTATTGAATTCTAAATCATAATTAAATTTTATATTATTTATATGAAAATATTTCAAATTATATGTATATGGAAATATAGCTTAATTGGTTAAAGCGTCGGCCTGTCACGTCGAAGACTGCGGGTTCAAATCCCGTTATTTCCGAATTAAAAAAAGTTAACTTTTTATAATTTTAATTTTATCCATTTGAATAGTATTTTTTAATTTGTAATAAACAGTTAATATTGCTAAACCGATAGCAGATTCAGTTGCTGCTATAGTAAGAATGAATATTACAAAAATATGCCCTATAATATCATCAAGATAAATGGAAAAAATTATAAAATTTAAATTAACAGCAAGTAACATTAGTTCTATAGACATAATTGTAATTAATATACTTTTTCTATTTAAAACTAAACCTAATGCACCAATTAAAAATAAAACAATTATTGTACTTAAAATATAATTTATATTAGTTATTATCATTATATAATTTTGGGTACACTGAGATTCGAACTCAGGACCAATGGATTAAAAGTCCAGTGCTCTACCTACTGAGCTACATACCCTTGAAAAAACGTATTGTTGGCAAATACGATAGGTTTTCTAAAAATTAAAGTGCGAAAAGGATTAAGAAAGCCATCATTAATGCAAATAATGCAATAGCTTCAGTTAAAGCAAAACCTAAAATTGCAGTTTTGAATAACTCATCTTTTAATGATGGATTTCTTGAAATACCAATCACTAATGCACCGAAAACGGTACCAATACCTACTCCAGCACCTGCTAGCCCGATAGAAGCTAAACCTGCGCCGATAAACTTAGCTGCTTGTAATAACATAAAAGTTTAATTTTTGTATTTTAATTAAAAACGAAGTTTTAATAAAAACTTATCAAATAATTTCAGTAGATGTCTAAAAATTTTAATAATTATTTAACGATTAAAGTTTTTATAGGTAATTTAGCACCACCTGTTTTAAATGCTGATATTGCTATTCTTAAAGAAACACCACATAATTCAAATAAAACTGTACCACCACTAACCTTTGATGCCCAATAATTTACAGAACCTTTGCCTTTACCCATTCGAACTTCGGTAGGTTTTTTAGTAACAGGGTAATTAGGAAAAATTCTAATCCATAATTTACCTTTCCTCTGACTTTTTCTTGAAATTGCTTGTCTAGCAGACTCAAGTTGTTTAGCTGTTATAACACCTGATTCTGAAGTTTTTAATCCTATAGTACCAAATTTTAGTTGGTTACTTTTAAAGTTTAATTTTTTTAATTTACCTTTTCTTACTTTTTTGTATTTTGATCGTTTTGGTTGTAAAAACATTATTTTATTTATAAGCTACCCATACTTTAACACCAAAAGTACCGTTGTTTGTGAATGATGTAACCTCATGGTAATCAATATTAGAGTTAATTTGTTGTGCTGGAATATTTCCTGCAGATATAATTTTTTTTCTAGCCCTAGGAGCTCCATTAAATCTACCTTTTATAATTATTTTAATACCTAATATTTTGGATAAATTTGAATGTATGAATATTACTAAACTAGATTTCAAAAAGTTTAAAAAATAATTATGTCGTTTCATAAAACTTAATTCATTTGCTATAAAATTACCTAAAAATTGAGCAGAATTTTTAGTTCTAATTGTAATTAAAATAATTGAAATTGTTTCTTTAAAAAAAACATTGTTTGAGAATTTTCTTAAACGTAGCACTAAAGTTCTAAATAATTGAGCTTCTTTATTTAATAACCTTAAACATAATCCTTTATTTAAATTTTGCATTACTAAATTTATATTTAATTGCTTGTTAAAATACAAAGATAGACTTGTTATAATTTTATTTGAAAACTTATTTAAACAAATTAATTGATTAGAATTAAAAAGTTTTTTTTTTAAATACTCTTTATACACTTTTAAAATTACTAATCTTCTTTTGGGATATTTCCTAGCATTTTTATAAAAAATAGAATTTAAATTATTATTTTGCCTTAAAGAAATTTTATAATTATTAACTAATAACATTTTTTGTAATAAGTTTAAAAATTTTCTAGAACAATAATACGATACAACTAAATTAACGTGATTACTGCTATAACTAGTTTTGCAAGTGTGAACATTTAAACCTATTAAATTTAAAATTCTAGTCACATATTTTTGAATTTGTAAATCTTTATAAGTATAAAAAGTAGATTCTTCTAAATTTTTTTCTAAATATTTAGAATTCCATTCTTTATTGTAAGTACCTAGTCTTAGTATATGAGGATTTATTTTTTGACCCATTTAATTTTTCTTTTTTTTAAATGAAAATTTTTTTCTTGTCGGTACAAATTCACCTAATTTATGACCAATCATATCTTTAGTGATCAATAAATTAATAAAAGATTTTCCATTATGTACCTTAATATTCAAATTTATTAATTGAGGAACTATACATGAGTTTCTCGAAAAAGTGTTAAATTTTTTGTTTTTTAAGTTTAATTGTTGCCATATTAATGAACTAACGTACGGACCTTTCCATTTAGAACGACTCATTTTTTTTATATAATTAATGAGTACCTCCCCACCAATAAACAGTAACAAATAAAAATAACCAAACAACATCAACAAAATGCCAATACCAAGCTGCAGATTCAAACCCAAAATGATGTGTTGATGTAAAATGATTAAATATAATTCTAATTAAAGATACAACTAATGAAACGGTTCCAACAAATACATGAAAACCATGAAAACCTGTAGCCATATAAAAACAAGAACCAAAAACTCCATCTGTTATATTGAAAGGAGCTTCATAATATTCATAACCTTGTAATCCAGTAAATAATATTGCTAATATTACAGTTAATATTAACCCTACAATAGCCTGTTTTTTAGCTCTAACAATAATAGCATGGTGAGCCCAAGTAACAGTTGCACCTGAGCTTAATAAAAAAAAAGTATTTGTTAATGGAATACCTGAACTTGCTACGGTTTCTATAGCCACAGGTGGCCAAACCCCACCTATACTAAAAACAGGAGATAAGCTAGAATGAAAAAAAGCCCAAAAAAAAGCAAAAAAAAACATGATTTCTGAAACAATAAATAAAATCATTCCTAACCTTAAACCTCTTTGAACAGAAAAAGTGTGATGCCCTTCATAAGTAGCTTCTCTAATAATGTCTCTCCACCATGTGAACATAACATATAAAATTATAACAAATCCAAGTATCAATAATCTACCTCCACCTATAAAATTTTGCATATAAGAAACTCCACCAGTAGTCATGAAAAAAGCACCCATTGACGCTACTAAAGGCCAAGGACTTGGGTCTACTAAATGGTAAGTGTGTTTTGTTTTTAAATATTTAAATTGTTCTTTATTTTCAATTATATTTTTTGAAAAATATTCGCTCTTATTACTTTTAACATTTTTTAAATTTAATATTGTCATATATAAATTTTTAATTATTTTTTATTAAATAATAAAAATAAACTTGATATAAATAATATAATAAAAATTCTATAATCTATCATGTGTTCTGTTAATACCCAAAATTGTCTTATACCTAATAACACAGTACTCATTAATAAAATACTGAAAGTATAATGATAAATAAAACCAGACTGAATTTCTGATACTAGTTTAGATTTATGCGATATAGCACTAGATAACCCTAAAGGCCCAAATATTTCAAACATACCTCTATCTATAATCTTATAACTAGTGTTATATCCAAATTTAAAAAAAAATTGGCCTATAAATTCATTATATACTTTGTCAAAAAACCATTTTTTATTTAAATAATTGTATATTTTTTTACCAATATATGAAATTTTTAATTTAAATAATAATTTACTCCCAAAAGTATATAAAATAAATGATAAAGATGCTCCACATATACTAAGAATCACAGGTAAAATTTTAAAAAAATGTGTTATAAATTCAGCATCTATCATATTCATGTTTTCAGGTAGTACATATAATGAATTTCCCCAAAAATCAGTACCTAAACCAATAATCATATCTTTACTATAATAACCTATAAACATACTTGGAATAGATAAAATAGCTAGAGCAGAGCATATCTGGTAAGAAGAATCATATGCTTTGCAAATAACGGATTTATAACCATTAGGTGTAGTTAAAAAAGTTAAATAAACTAATCTAGTAGAATAAAAAGCTGTTAAGAAAGCACCAACTGATCCTAAAATATAACTAAAATGACCTTGAGTAGTATACTTACCATAAGCAACCTCAAGAATAACATCTTTAGAATAAAAACCAGTTAAAAAAGGAAAACCTATTAAAGCTAAAGATCCAATAACCATCATAGAATATGTAAAAGGTACTAAATTTTTTAAACCACCCATTTTTCTCATATCCTGTTCATCAGCAACAGCGTGAATAATTGATCCAGCACCTAAAAACAATAGTGCCTTAAAAAATGCATGATTTACTAGATGAAAAACTCCTACTGAATAATTAGATAAACCGCACGCAAATACCATATACCCTAACTGACTACATGTAGAATAAGCAATTACTTTTTTTAAATCATTTTGAAGTAAACCCACTGTAGCTGCGAAAAAAGCCGTACAAGCACCTGCTACAGTAATTAAACTTAAAATTAATGGAGTATACTCATATAAAGGTGAACTTCTTGCTATTAAAAAAACTCCAGCAGTAACCATAGTAGCCGCATGAATTAAAGCAGATACTGGAGTAGGTCCTTCCATAGCATCAGGTAACCAAGTATGTAACCCTAACTGAGCTGATTTACCAACTGCACCTATAAACAATAGAAAACCTATAATATTAATTAGATTAAATTCTATATTCAAAAATATGAAAGTATCATCGATAAATAAAGGTGTTAAAGCAAAAACTGTTGAATAATCTACTGATTTATATTTAACAAATATAATTAATATACCTAAAATTAACCCAAAATCCCCAATTCTATTTAATACCATTGCTTTTATAGCAGCTTTATTAGCTTGAATTCGGGTATACCAAAAGTTTATAAGTAAATATGAACATAAACCAACACCTTCCCAACCTACAAACATTTGAATAAAGTTGTCAGCAGTTACTAAAATTAGCATAAAAAAAGTAAAAAGAGATAAGTAAGACATAAATCTAGGCAAATGTGGATCATGAGACATATATTCTGTAGAATATAAATGAACTAATGAAGAAACAAAAGTTACAACGCAGCACATTATAGAAGTTAAACTGTCAAATTGAAACCCCCAATCAACATTTAACATTTCTGAATCTATCCAAGGTAATAATTTAACATAAACAGGACATCCTATTATAGCAACTTCATAAAAAATAAAAAAAGAACATAAAGCTGTCAATACTAAACAGCTTACTGTTAAAATAGAAGATCCATAAGGACCTATAAATCTACCGAAAAACCCAGCAGTTATTGAACTAATTAAAGGTAAAAATACTAAAACTAAATACATATAATAATAAGTAATAACGGATTTGAACCATTAACATTCTCGTTGTAAGCGAGACGCTCTACCAATTGAGCTAATTACTTTTGGGATAAAAGGATTTGAACCTTTGAATACTCGTACCAAAAACGAAGGCCTTACCACTTGGCTACATCCCATTTATAGTATTAAAATACTTAATTATTTTCTACTTTTCTACTAGAAGACAATGCTTCAAAAACTATATAAAAGAAAAATAATGATGATAATGCTGAAATATAAGAACCCCATGAAGCCATTTTATTAAAAGTAAGATATGCATCTGGATAATCCGGAATTCTTCTTGGCATACCAGCAACTCCTAAAAAGTGCATAGGGAAAAATGTAATATTTACTCCTGTAAAAAAGGTCCAAAAATGAATTTTACCTAAAATTTCTGAATATCTTACTCCTGTTATTTTTTCAAACCAAAAATAAACACCTCCTAACATTGAGAAAACAGCTCCCATAGATAATACGTAATGGAAATGTGCAACTACATAATAAGTATCATGTAATGCTACATCAATACCAGAATTAGCTAAAACTACTCCAGTAACACCTCCAACAGTAAATAAAAATATAAAACCAATTGCAAATAACCCAGGAGTTCTTAAATCTATAGAACCTCCCCATAAAGTAGCTAACCAACTGAAAATTTTAATACCTGTTGGAATTGCTATAATCATAGTTGCTGCAGTAAAATATGCTCTTGTATCAATATCTAAACCTACAGTATACATATGGTGAGCCCATACAATAAAACCTAAAACACCAATAGAAAACATAGCGTAAACCATTCCTAAATAACCAAAAATAGGTTTTCTAGCAACACTTACTATTATATGACTAACAATACCAAATCCTGGCAAAATTAAAATATAAACTTCTGGGTGACCAAAAAACCAAAATAAATGTTGGTATAAAATTGGATCACCTCCACCTGCTGGATCAAAAAAGGTTGTATTGAAATTTCTATCAGTTAAAAGCATAGTAATAGCCCCAGCTAAAACTGGTAAAGATAATAATAATAAAAATGCTGTAATTAACACTGACCATGCAAATAAAGGTAATTTATGAAATGATAAACTTTTAACTCTCATGTTAAAAATAGTACAAATAAAATTAATAGCACCTAAAATAGATGAAGCTCCGGAAACATGAAGACTGAAAATAGCTAAATCAACGGCTCCACCTGAGTGTGCTGTACCACTTGATAATGGAGGGTATACAGTCCATCCTGTACCTACCCCAGCTTCTGTTAAAACTGAAGCTATTAATAATAGTAAAGAAGGTGGTAACAACCAAAAACTGATATTATTCATTCTAGGAAATGCCATATCAGGAGCTCCGATCATTAATGGAACAAACCAATTACCAAAACCTCCTATTAAAGTAGGCATAACCATGAAAAAAATCATGATAAAAGCATGACCTGTTACAATCACATTATATAAATGATGATTGTATTCTAAAAAACTTCCATTAGGTTGGTGTAAAGTCATTCTTATGTATAAAGATAATGCTGTTCCTGCTACACCTGAAATAGCACCAAAAATTAAATATAAAGTACCGATATCTTTGTGATTAGTTGAAAAAAGCCATCGAGAAACAAATTGATAAATAGGATTTAAGTTATTACTTGCTGCCATAATTAAATAAGTTAAGTAGATTTTCTTAATCCTGAAATCTTACCGGATTGTGCTAATCTTAAAAAAACTAAACGAGAAAACCTGTAAAATTTATTATTTTTAGAACTTTTTCCTGTAATAATACATCTACTTTTAACTCTAGTTAAACTTGTATTTTTTGGTAAATTTACTAAAGAATTTAACGCCTTCCACCTTATAAAAGTTGTTAAACATGAATTTTTGTAAATACATTTTAAAACAATTTTTTTTTTTTCAAAATTTAAAACAGTTTTTCTTTTATGTATATCTTTATAAACTAATTTTTTCATAGAAATTTAATGTTTTTCATTTTCCCAAGGAGATAAAAACGCAAAAGTCCTATACTCTTGGCAAAGCTCTATAGATTCGTTTATAATTCGTTTTTCTATTTCATTATATCTCATTTCTACAAACCCACTTAATGGAAAATCTTTTCTTAAAGGATACCCTTCAAAACCATAATCAGTTAAAATTCTTTTTAAATTTGAATGGTTTTTAAAAAAGACACCGAACATATCCCATATTTCACACTCATACCACCCTGCTGATAAATATAAGTTTTCACATGACTCTAATCCTAATAACTCATGTGTAAATGTTTTAATTTTTAATCTAAAATTATATTTAATAGTTAATAATTCATAAACTACTTTAAACCTATAAGAATTTTTAGGGTAATCAACCCCAGATATACAAGTAAGTATACCGAACTGATAATTTATATTATATTTTAAGAATGTTAATATATCAATAAGAACATTAGGCTTAACTAATAAAAAAATATCATGTTCAAACATTTGTATTTTTTCTATAGGTATTTGTTTGGATAAATTTTTTAAATTTTCTACAACTACTTTGTGACTCATTTTAAAACCAAAAATTAATTAAAAAATACTTTTCTATACCTAGATTTTAATTTTTTTTCTATAATATTACTATTTAACTGTTTTAAAGTTTTATAATCTTTTTCTTTCAATAAATATTTATTTGAAGTTTTTAGCTTAGAAATTGTGCAAATTTTTAAATTTCCATCTGATTCGATATAAACAAATTTATTTTTGAAATACTTCATATTTATTTAATTTATCTATCAACTTCGCCAAATACTATATCTTGAGTACCTATAATAGTAACAACATCTGCAATTAAGTGACCTTTAGACATAAAATTAAGAGCTTGTAAATGGTTAAACCCAGGAGCTTTTATTTTGCATCTGTATGGTCTATTTGTATTGTTAGAAATTAGATAAACACCAAATTCCCCTTTAGGAGCTTCAGTTCCAATAAAAGTTTCTCCATCAGGAACTATAACACCTTGAGTATATATTTTAAAATGATGAATTAATGATTCCATAGATTGTTTCATATCGGTTCTAGTAGGAGGTGTTAATTTTCTATCACTACTTTTAATTAGACCACTAGGAATATTATTCAAACACTGTTCTATAATTTTTAATGATTGTTTCATTTCATATACCCTAATAAGATATCTATCATAACAGTCTCCATTTGTACCAATAGGGATATCAAAATCTAAGTCTTCGTAAACTTCATAAGGATGACTTTTTCTTAAATCCCATTTAACCCCAGAACCTCTCAACATTACTCCACTAAAACTCCATTCATAAGCTTCTTTACTAGACACTACACCTATATCAACTAATCTTTGTTTCCAAATCCTATTTTCAGTCAACATATCTTCTATTTCAGTTAATCTAATATTATATTGCTCAACAAATAAAAATATATCTGATAATAAACCTTTAGGAATATCTAAATGCACACCTCCAGGTCTAAAATAAGATGCATGCATTCTTGCACCTGAAACACGTTCATAAAATTCCATTAATTTCTCTCTTTCTTCAAAAGCCCAAAGAAATGGAGTCATTGCTCCAACATCCATAGCGTGACATCCTACAGCTAATAAATGATTTAAAATACGTGTTAGCTCTGCAAAAAGAACTCTTATATACTGAGACCGTTTAGGTATTTGGGAATTTAATAATTTTTCAATTGCTAAACAATAAGAATGTTCTTGAGCCATCATAGACACATAATCTAACCTATCAAAATAAGGAATTGATTGTACATAATTTTTGTATTCAATTAATTTTTCAGTTCCTCTATGTAATAAGCCAATATGCGGATCCGCTCTATCCACTATTTCTCCATTTAACTCTAAAACTAACCGTAAAACACCATGAGCTGCAGGGTGCTGTGGGCCAAAATTTATAGTAAAGTTTTTTATTTTTTTAGATAATTCAATTTTTTTTAATGTCATTCAATTTTTTTAAGCTTAAATAGATTTGAACTATTGACTTTACGCTTATCAGGCGTACGCTCTAACCACTGAGCTATAAGCTTTTCGATTTATTAATATTAACCTAACTCTAATTTAGTCATAACATAATTATGAAACTGTAAAGTTGGTAATGATACAACTACAATAGGCATAAAACCATGATTAACTCCACAAATTTCACTACACTGGCCAAAAAAAACCCCAACTCTTTTTATAAAAAGATTTAATTGATTTAATCGACCTGGACATGCATCAACTTTAATACCAAATGATGGAATTGTCCAGCTATGTAGTACATCAGCTGCTGTTACTAAAAGTCTTAAATGAGTATTAGTAGGTAAAATTACTCTTTTATTAGTCTCTAATAACCTAAAATACCCTTGTTTTGTTTTAGGAAGACCGTCTAATACCATCATGTAACAAACATATTTTAAACTTTGGTCTTTGGACTGGCATGAATTAAAATCAGAAATTTCATAACTCCAAAACCATTGATGACCTAAAATTTTTAAGGATAACTCAGGTTCTGCTATCTCATCCATAGCATATAGCAATGTAAAAGATGGAGTAGATAATAAAAGTAAAATTAATGCAGGAACAGATGTCCAAATAATCTCAAGCTCTTTAGAATGAACAAACTTAGAGTTTATACTATTAGAAAATTCTAAATAATAATTTAAAGTTTGAATTAATAACCATGCTACGAATAAAATAATCATAGTTATTAAAAAGGTTAAATGTTTATTAAACATTAAAATACCTTCCATACTAATACTTGCAGGATCAGATAAATAAGTTTGCCAAAAAACGGGACTATCGCATTTTATAAAATAAGTCATATATAAATTTGTAATTAAGTTTTAAGAAAAAGTGGGATTTGAACCCACGGTATGCTTTATTTGCATACAGAGATTTAGCAGATCTCCACTTTAAACCACTCAGTCATTTTTCCTATTTAATTATTAATTTACTTCATATAGATGAAAAATATTGTGAATATACTAAATTGAACTAAAGTGAAAAGTTGGATTACGGTGATATCTAACTTGTAAAATCACTCTATATAGGTACTATGAAAATTACTTTGTACCTTCAAACCTATAACATTTTCTCGGATCAAAAGTTTCTTTCCAAATACCAAATCCATCACTATTTCCTAAAAACTGTTTCTATAGTTCTATAACTTTGTTTAATGACTCACCAACAAGATCCTTCTTTATACAATAAAAGAACAAGTCATTAATTCATGATTATTATCTGTCTCTGTAATGGTACCACGAAATCTTAGGAGAATTCATGATTACTTATCCTGTTATCTTATTACTATTTAGCACCTTCATACCGATAACATTTTCTCGGGTCAAAAATACTAGGTGTTAATTCAAAATTGTCCATATTTGAAATGAATTCTTTCTCTTTTTCAATTAATTTGCCTAATACCTGCCCTCTAATGTCACTCTTCATACTAGAAAATACTAAATCCTGTGCTAAGGTTTTCATGAAAGGACTGCAATAAATCTCCGTTACGATATTATAAAATATCTTTACATCATTAAAGTGCAACATGACATAATTATGTAAATAATCCAATCTTTTTTTTATCGTTTTAAAAAACTTTTGAAAAAAAAATATACATTGTAGCTGTGCCTATATAGAGTGATTTTACAAGTTAGATATCACCGTAATCCAACTTTTCACTTTAGTTCAATTTAGTATATTCACAATATTTTTCATCTATATGAAGTAAATAAAAATTAATTAGTACAAGTTAGATATCACCGTAATCCAACTTTTCACTTTAGTTCAATTTATTGTATTTACACAATTTTCTACCTATATGAAGTAGAATTAAATTAGTCTTTATCGTCTAGTGGTTAGGACATCGCCCTTTCACGGCGGTAACACGGGTTCAAGTCCCGTTAAAGATGTGTAATTTAACTAACCCCTGAACTTATTCCAAATTCAAGTGGTTTATAAAATATTATTTCAAATACTTTTAATTAATAGGGAACCAGATATAATATTTTATATTTTGAAAAATAATTTAAGGCAATTATAGCTCAGTTGGTAGAGTGATAGGTTGTGGTCCTAATAGACACGGGTTCAAATCCCGTTATTTGCCCAAAAACAATATTAAAAATGATAAATAATTTTTATTTAAACAATTTAAACTCATTAGCATATAATGAATATTTACCTATTTTAATTTTTTTAACAATAGCAGTTTTATTATCTTGTCTTTTAATAACACTTTCATATTTATTAGCTGTTCAAAATCCAGAAACTGAAAAACTTTCTACTTATGAATGTGGGTTTGAACCTTATGAAGATGCTAGAAATATTTTTGATGTTAAGTTTTATATAGTAGCTATAATGTTTATAGTTTTTGATATAGAAACTATGTTTCTTTTACCATGGAGTATTTCGCTATCTAAATTAAATATATTAGGCTTTTGGTCTATGTTAGATTTTCTTATTGAATTAGGTGTAGGTTTTATTTACATTTGGTATATAGGGGCTTTAGAGTGGGATTAAACAATATTAAAAAGTCATTTAAAGCATTAAGAGAATGCCTAAACATCAAAACTAATTGGACGTATTAATACGAAATTTTATAACGAGTAATTTTTTGCTGAGAGTTATGAATATCCAATTCAGGAAACTGAGCTTATTTAAAATAGTTATTAATTATTAAATATAATAATTAAAAAAATTTAGTGAATTGAACCATCTAAGTAACTAAAGAAATAAATCAACCGAGATAGCGTAAGTAGTGGCGAGCGAAAACGTTAAATAGACTTTATAAAAATTTTATTTAATAGAATTTTAAGCCAAAGAAGGTAGCTTATTTTTATATGAAAGCCCTGTAAAATAAAAGTTTTATGAATTATAATTAGTAGAATGATACAAGTCATGTATTGTTTGAACAATGGGGGACCATCCTCAAAGTCTTAAATTTTTTGATGATTGATAGTGTAAAGTACTGTAAAGGAAAGGTGAAATAGAATTTGAGAATTTGCAATAGAATTTGAAACTTAATGCTTACAAGCAGTTGTAGCTTTTTAAAGTAACAACGTACCTTTTGCATAATGGATCAACTAGTTTATTAGAGTGGCGAGCTTAAATAATTATAAATTTTTGTGTAGGCATAAAAAAATTGAGTTTTAAAAAACGTAATTTAGTCTCTTTAATAAGACCCGAAACTAAGTGATCTAACCATGAACAGGTTGAATGTTTAGCGGTAACGCTGATTGGAAGACCGAACTCTTATATGTGGAAAAATATTGAGATGATTTGTGGTTAGGGGTGAAAGGCCAATCAAACTTAGAGATAGCTGGTTTTCTGCGAAATCTATTTAAGTAGAGCGTTTAAATAAACTTTTTTTTAAGGTAGAGCACTTGATAAATAATGGGAGTGTAGAACTTTACTGAATTTATTAAAACTCCGAATATAAAAAAAAATGAATTTAAGCAGACAGATTATGAATGCTAAGGTTCATAATCAAAAGGGAAACAGCCCTAGACTATTCGTTAAGGTCCTTAAAAATAATTAAGTGAAAAAAATAGTGAAAAAATTAAAACAACTAGTAGGTAGGCTTGGAAGCAGCCATCCTTTAAAGAAAGCGTAACAGCTCACTGGTCTAGTTTTTTTGCGTTGAAAATGTATAGGGGCTTATATTATTTACCGAAACGATAGATTTATATATTAAATATATATTAAAATGGTAGCAGAACGTTCTGTAAGTTTAAGAAGATTTATGGTTACATAAATTGGAGATATCAGAAGTGAAAATGTTGATATGAGTAGCGATAAACAATGTGAAAAACATTGTCGCCTTAAGTCTAAGGTTTCCAAGGCAAGGCTAATCCTCCTTGGTTTTGTTAAACGATCCCTAAGAATTTTAATGAAAATAAAACTTTAATGGGTGTTTTTACATGACAATAAAAAAAATTAATGTTTATTTTATGGTAAAATAAATGTTTTTTATTTTATTCAAGAAATAGTGTAAATTAAAAAATTAACAATAATCGTACCCTAAACCGACACAGGTAGACAAATTTAGTAAATTAAGGCGCTTGAAAGAATTATATTGAAGGAACTCGGCAAAATGACTCTGTAACTTCGGGATAAAGAGTAACTAATTAAGGGTAACCTTAGTTAGTTGTCACAAAATCGGGAACAGCGACTGTTTAACAAAAACACAGGTTTCTGCTAATTTGTAAAAAGATGTATAGAAACTGACGCCTGCCCAGTGCTGCAAGATTAAAGGAAAAAGTTTTGGCTTTGACCTGAACCCCCAGTAAACGGCGGCTGTAACTCTGACGGTCCAAAGGTAGCGAAATTCCTTGGCATTTAATTGGTGTCCTGCATGAATGGCGTAACGACTGTTCCACTGTCTCCAATATAAGTTCAGTGAAATTGAATTCTCCGTGAAGATGCGGAGTTATTACGGCTAGACGGAAAGACCCCGTGCACCTTTACTATAGTTATATATTGTAATACAAAATTTAAAATATAGTATAAGTGGGAAGTTGTTAGAAGATTTTTACACAAGTAAATAATCAAAACTTTAGTGAAATACCACTTTAAAATTTTTTATTACTCATTTTTTTAAAACAGTGTATAATGGGTAGTTTGACTGGGGCGGTCGCCTCCTAAAGAGTAACGGAGGCGTACTAAGGTAAGTTCAAATTGATCAACATCAATTTAAGAGCATAATAGCAATATACTTGCCTGACTGTAAGATTGACAAATCAAACAGGGATGAAAATCGGTTATAGTGATCCGGTGATTCTGTATGGAAATGATCATCGCTCAACGGATAAAAGGTACGCCGGGGATAACAGGCTAATCACCCTCTAGAGACCTTATCGACGGGGTGGTTTGGCACCTCGATGTTGGATTATCGCATCCTGGAATTGAAAATGATTCCAAGGGTTTGGCTGTTCGCCAAGAAAGGCGGTACATGATCTGAGTTCAGAACGTCGTGAGACAGTTTGGTCCCTATCTACCGTAATTGTTAAAAATTGAGAGGATTAAACCCTAGTACGAGAGGACCGGGAAAAGCAAATCTATGGTGTATCGGTTGTTATACCAATAGCATAGCCGAGTAGCTACATTTGTAATAGATAATTGCTGAAAGCATCTAAGTAAGAAACTATCCTTTAAACAAATTTTTTAAGACGTAAAAGATTATTACGTTAATAGGTTTAGTGTGTAAGAATTGTAAAGTTTTTAGCTAATAAATACTAATATCTTATACTAGGTTTATATTTTAAACGACTTTAAAGTTAAAGAAGAGCAATGGTTGCTCGCTAGGCTCATGCCCTAGAGGTTGTCGGTTCGAATCCTTCCTTTGACATAATAAGATTTAAATACAAGATAAATTAAAAAAATTAATTTTAATTTTATGAGTTTGATCCTGGCTCAGGATGAACGCTAATAATATGCTTTACACATGCGAGTTGTACGGAATATAAAATATTTACGTGGCAAACGGGTGAGGAATTCGTAGAATTTTACCTTTTAGTTTAGATTAAAATTCTAAATAATAAAAAAAAAATAATTTATTTATTTTTGCTATAAGATAAATCTGCGTAAGATTAGGTAGTTGGTGATTTAGTAGATACACCAAGCCGTCGATCTTTAGTTGATCTTAGAAGGATGATCAACCACACTGGAACTGAGACAAGGTCCAGGCTAAGTAATTTGGCCAGCAGTGAGGAATATTGGACAATGAACGAAAGTTTGATCCAGCAATATTATGTGAATGAAGAAGGCTAATTTGGTTGTAAAGTTCTTTCGTTAAAAATGATAATGACATTATTTAAAGAAGCTTAGTCCCGGCTAATCTCGTGCCAGCAGCCGCGGTAATACGGGAGGGGCAAGCGTTATCCGGAATTATTGGGCGTAAAGTGTCCGTAGACTGTACTATAAGTTATTTGTTAAATTTTAGAGCTTAACTTTAAAATAGCATTTAATACTGTTTTACTTGAGTTTTATACAGAAAAATAGAATTTCAAATGTAGGAGTAATTTCCATAGATATGTGAAGGAACACCAATAGCGAAAGCAATTTTTTAGTAAAAACTGACGTTGAGGGACGAAAGTATAGGTAGCAAACAGGATTAGATACCCTGGTAGTCTATACTGTAAATTATGAATGCTGTAATTTAAAAAAAAATATTTAGATTGTTTAAGCTAACGCCATAAGCATTCCGCCTGAGGAGTACGATCGCAAGGTTGGAACTCAAAGGAATTGACGGGGGCCTACAACGAGTGGTGGAGCATGTGGTTTAATGCGATAATCCGCGCAAAACCTTACCAACCCTTGACATAAAATTATAATCCAAATAATTTTACAGGTGTTGCACGACTGCCGTCAGCTCGTGTCGTGAGATATTTGGTTTATTCCTTTAACGAGCGTAACTCTTATTTTTAATTATATACTAAAAAATAATTTTATTATTTTAGCTTTAAAAATACGGTCAATTATAAGTTGAAGGAAGGTGAGAATTAAGTCAAGTCCCTGTGGCCCTTATGGGTTGGGCAACACACGTGCTACAATGAAAATTACAAATAGAAACAAAAAATTTTATTTTTAGTTAATCTATAAAACTTTTCGTAGTTCGGATTATAAGCTGCAACTCGCTTATATGAAGTTGGAATCACTAGTAATCGCAAATCAGAATGTTGCGGTGAATACGTATCTCGGCCTTGTACACACCGCCCGTCACATGCAAAGAATTAATTTTACTTGAAAGTTTATTTATTTATAATTTTTGTTATTATTATTTATTTAAATATATTTATTGAAAAATTAGTAATTTGGATGAAGTCGTAACAAGGTAGCTGTACGGGAACGTGTAGCTGGAATAAATGAAATAGTTCAGTTGGTTAGAACATTGGAATCATACTCCAAGTGTCGGGGGTTCAAATCCCTCTTTCATTAGTATTAAACTATATATTATGATTATAAATTTTTTATTTTATTTTTTTTCATTTATCTTGATTTTAAGTTCTTTAATGGTTATTGTAGTTCAAAATGCAGTTCATTCTGTATTATTTCTTGTTTTAAGTTTTATATCTTCCGCTAGTTTATTATTTTTATTAGAGTGTGAATTTGTAGCATTGTTATTTATAATGATATATGTAGGTGCTATAGCTGTATTATTTTTATTTGTCGTTATGATGTTAGATGTTAAAACATTAACTGTTAAAAAAGATATTTTAAAATATTTTCCTTTTGGAAGTTTTATAGGTATTATTTTTTTAACTGAAATTTTTTTAGTTGTATCAGATACATTTAAAACAAATCCTTATATAGGCAGCAGTTTATTTAATTATTATACCAATTGGTTAGACAAAGTAGATTCTTTAACAGAATTAGAATCTATAGGTCAGCTATTATATACTCATTATGTTTTACAGTTTTTAATAGCAGGTAATATTTTATTATTATCTGTTATAGGTGCTGTGTCTTTGACTATAAATACAAGCCATACTGCAAAAAAACAGATAATTTTTAAGCAGTTATCTAGGACTTATAAAAATGTTTTAATTGTTTAAAAAAATTTTATAAATGACAACTGAAATTTTATTATTTAAAAATATAAATATTTTACCGGAGCTATTTTTAGGAATTTCATTATTATATCTTGTATTATACGGTACTTTTTTGAGTATGAATAAAAATTTTCCATTAATTGTTAATTCTTGTGTTTTTTTAGGAATTTTAATATTATTAATGACATCTTTTTTATTAGTAAACGATAGTTTAGACGTTTTAGAGTCTACTATTTTAAATAATACAATAAATAATGATTTTTTAAGTTTAACTTCTAAATTAATTATTAGCATAACATCTTCATTTTGCTTGTTAATGATGTATACTCATTTAAACCATCAAAAAATAAATCAATTTGAGTATATCCTGTTATTTTTATTTTCAATTTTAGGTTTATTCTTATTATGTTCCTCAAATGACCTTCTAACTTCTTACCTGGCAATAGAATTACAAAGTCTATCCTTTTATGTTTTAGCTTCATTCAAAAAAAACTCTACGTTTTCAGTAGATGCCGGTATAAAATATTTCATTTTAGGAGCTTTTGCTTCTAGTTTGTTTTTATTTGGATCTTCTTTAATTTATGGTGTAACTGGTACAATTAATTTTAGTGATTTTAAAGATCTTTTTTTTTGGATTTTTCCAGGAAGTATTTTAGGATTATCTAATTTAGAACAGTATTACGAGAACCAAGACCAAGATATTTTATTATTAGCTTTATTAGAAAAATTCTCAAATTCACAAGATAAGTTATTATCTCAATACGATGGTGATGTTTTACGCTATGAAATAGATAACACTAAATTATATGAAAATTCGGTTTATAATTACGAAAAAATTTATATTTACTCGTTGATAACTAGTACTGTCATAGATTCTATGCATTCTATATTAACAACAAGTAATAATCAATCGTCATTAACATATGAGCAACTATATTATTTAGGAGAGTGGTTATATTTTTTACAATTTAGTGGAGACACTATGATTTATCATTTGTTGAATAGTTATTACCTTGTTTGTGACAACACCAATGATTTTATAGAAAAAGGTACTTTCGATGAAAAAAATAGGTTTGAGTTAACTAGATGGTTTTTTGGAAGTTTTTCTTTCTTGATAGCGGGTTGTGTTAAACAAAATGATTTTCAAGATTTACATGTTTTAGAATCTTCATTAGATACTAATTTATTACAAATAGGATTAACTTTTATACTTATAAGTTTATTTTTCAAATTGGCGATTGCCCCTTTTCATATATGGTCTCCTGATGTGTATGAGGGTTCTCCTACCAGTTCTACATTTTTTTTTGCTATTGTACCTAAATTGGGTTTATTTGTCTTATTAATTAGAATATTTTATGGTAGCTTTTATGGTTTAATAGATAATTGGCGATATTTATGTGTTCTAGTAGCTATTGTGTCTATTATTGTAGGGTCTTTTGGCGGTTTAGAGCAAAGAAAGTTGAAAACGTTATTAGCGTATAGCTCAATAAGTCATATGGGGTATTCTTTAATTGCATTTAATTCTGGGACTTTTGAAGGAATTCAAATGTTATTAAGTTATTTAATAGTTTATGTATTTTCTGGTTTATGTATATGGTCTATTTTCATAATAGCTAGATTAAAAAACAATCATTCTTTATTAAAACATAATAAAGATTTAACAGATTTAGTTTTATTAAATAAAACTAATAAAATGTTAGCATTATTTTTTACTATATCCTTATTTTCTGTGGCAGGATTTCCACCTATGATAGGTTTTTTAGTGAAAGTTGGTATTTTCTTAACTGCCATAGAGTCTTCAATGTACTTTTTAGCTTTAATTAGTATATTATGTAGCGTAGTTGCCACATTCTATTATATTAGAATTATTAAAATTATGTATTTTGAAAAGGTAATCGTAGGAAAGTTATATTATCCTATAACTTCAAATAAAGGAATAATAATTTCATTATTATTTATTTCATTAATATTTTTGTTTATAAATCCTACATTAATAATTTTGATAACACATAAATTAAGCTTACTAATTTTAAATTAAATCAATTTAGCATTTTTAGCTCAGTTGGATAGAGCAACAGCCTTCTAAGCTGATGGACATAGGTTCAAATCCTATAAAATGTTAAATTTAATAAAAAATTAAGTCATGTTTTATATTAAAAATTTATTAACATATATATTATTATTACCCCTATTGGGTGCTTTTTTTTTAGTGATTACACCTTCTACAAATAAAAATTTATTAAGGTTAATTGCATTAAATATTTCTTGTTTAACTTTTATACTATCACTTTTATTATGGGTTTTTTTTGATAAGTCTGTTAGTACGTTTCAATTTGTAAATAAATTTTTATGGATGCCTTTATTATTTAATATTAATTTCACAATGGGCGTGGATGGTATTTCATTATTTTTTATTTTATTAACAACTTTATTAATTCCATTATGTTTATTAGTAAGTTGGGATAGTATTAAGTTTAATTTAAAAGAATATTTAATAGCTTTTTTAATTATGGAATTTTTTTTAATTGGTGTTTTCTGTATCTTAGATTTGTTTCTTTTTTATATTTTTTTTGAAAGTGTTTTAATACCTATGTTTCTTATTATAGGTGTCTGGGGGTCTAGAGAAAGAAAAATAAGAGCTAGTTATTTTTTCTTTTTATATACATTATTAGGCTCTGTTTTAATGCTTTTATCTATTTTATACATATATTATCAAGTAGGTACTACAGATTATGAAATATTATTAACATTTACGTTTTCTGAGGTAGAACAGAAAATTATGTGGTTTACTTTTTTTGCATCTTTTGCTACCAAGGTTCCAATGGTTCCGGTACATTTATGGTTGCCTGAAGCTCACGTAGAAGCTCCTACTGCAGGTTCTGTTATTTTGGCAGGTGTTTTATTAAAGTTAGGAACTTATGGTTTTATAAGGTTTTCTTTCCCTCTATTCCCATATGCTTGTTTTTACTTTGCCCCTTTTGTATACGCTATGTCTGTAACTGGTATCATATATACTTCATTTACTGCTATTAGACAAACTGATTTTAAAAGAATAATTGCGTATACTTCAGTTGCACACATGAATTTAGTAATGGTTGGTTTATTTAGTTTTAATGTCATTGGATTAGAAGGTGCTATTTTACAAAGTTTAAGTCATGGGTTTGTTGCTAGTGCTTTATTTTTAATAATTGGCGTTGTTTACGATAGACATCATACTAGAATGGTTAAATATTTTGGTGGTCTAGTTCATGTTATGCCTATATATATAATTATCTTTTTATTTTTTACAATGGCCAATATAGGATTACCTGGTACTAGTAGTTTTGTAGGTGAATTATTAATTTTAACAGGATCTTTTAAAGCAAATACTAGTATTACTTTTTTAAGCGCTACTGGTATGATTATTGGAGGTTGTTATTCTTTATGGCTATTTAATAGAATTGCGTACGGTAATTTAAAAACTCAGTATATCAATAAATTTTTAGACATAAATAAAAGAGAATTTATAACTTTTTTTCCTTTAATCTTAGGTACGCTTGTAATGGGATTATACCCAGTAATTTTTTTAGATTCAATTCATTTAAGTACCAATATGTTAGTTGAATTAATGTATTTTTAATAGAAATATTTGTTATGATCTATTTGTTTGAAAATGAACTTTCTGAGAAAAAATCTATATATTATTCACTACAAAAAATTTATGGTTTAAAAAATTCACAAGTAAAGTTTATCTGTAAAACTTTAGGATATTCTTTGAATTTAAAAATTTCACACTTATCTAAAGAGCAATTAAATCTACTTATAAAATTTGTAGAAAATTCATCTTTTATACTAAATAATGATTTAAGAAAATTAAATTATAAAATATTTAAAAATCTTATAGATATAAAATCTTATAGAGGGCTTAGACGTTTGAATAAATTACCTGTAAGAGGTCAACGTACTCATACCAATGCTAAAACGTCGAAACGATTTAAAAAAATAGTTTCATTTAATTAAAAAAAAGGGTAAATGATTTATTGGTTCAAATCCAAAACTATTTAGATGAGAAAAACATTTAAATCATATTCTAGTGTCTACGACAAATTTAAAAAAGATAATTTGTCAAGTAATTTAGAAAATTCAAGTTTTATGGCTTCGTTTGTTAACAAAACAAACAGATGGAATAGTAATTATTTACTATCTATTTTGGATAATCATATTATCCACTACCCTACTCCTATCAATTTATCTTATGCTTGGAGTTTCGGTTTCTTAGCGGCTTTCTGTTTAATCACACAAATTTTATCAGGAGTCTTTTTAGCAATGCACTACACTCCACATATTGATTTAGCTTTCAGTAGTGTTGAACACATTATGAGAGATGTCAATAATGGTTGGTTAATTAGGTATATTCATGCTAATGGTGCTTCTATGTTTTTTATAGTAGTATATTGCCATATTTTTAGAGGTTTATATTATGGTTCTTATATGCAACCAAGACAGTTGTTATGGTGTTCTGGGGTATTAATTTTTATATTAATGATGGCTACCGCTTTTATGGGTTATGTCCTTCCTTGGGGCCAAATGAGTTTTTGGGGCGCTACTGTGATTACAAGTTTAGTAACTGCGGTACCTGTAATTGGTCAATCTATTGTAGATTGGTTATGGGGAGGTTTTACAGTAAATAACGCTACATTAAATAGATTTTTTAGTTTGCATTTTACTTTACCTTTTGTAATAGCAGGATTAACTGTAATTCATTTAGCATTACTTCATAAAGATGGATCTAATAATCCTTTAGGTGTAGATAGTGGTGTAGATAAAGTACCTTTTTACCCTTATTTTGCGGTAAAAGATGCTTTCAGTCTTCAAGTATTTTTATTAATTTTTGGAATTCTTGTATTCTATTTTCCAAATGCTTTAGGTCATCCTGATAATTATATACCTGCGGATCCAATGCAAACTCCAGCACACATTGTTCCTGAATGGTATTTTCTTCCATTTTATGCTGTTTTAAGATCAATTCCTGATAAATTAGGAGGTGTTGTGGCTATGGGAGGATCCTTATTAGTTCTATTTTTAATACCATTTACTAATACTTCAGAAGTTAGAAGTACTACATTCAGACCTATTTTCAAAATCTTTTATTGGTTATTGGTTGCTGACTTTTTAATTTTAGGTTGGGTAGGTCAAAAACCTGTTAAAGACATTTATGTATGGGTAGGTCAAGTAGCTACTGTTTTTTATTTTGTTTTCTTTTTGATATTAATTCCTGTTATTGGGATAATAGAAACAAGATTAGTCCATTATAAAATAAAAAAATAATAATATGTTATTGACTCCATTAGAACAGTTCCAAATTCTTTCCCTTATCCCTCTAAAATTGTTTTGTTTAGATTTTTCGATAACTAATATGTTATTGGTTAATTTTATAGTATTAATATTATTCAATTTTATAATTTCATCTCTTAGTTCGAATATCAATTATGTAGGAGAGGTTAGTTTTTTCTTAATTCCAAATAATTGGCAAGTATTAATTGAAATGCTTTATGAGACTATTTCACAATTATTATTTGATAATTTAAATGATGAAGGTGAAAAGTATTTTCCTTTCATATCTGTACTATTTACTTTCATCTTGTTTAGTAATTTAATTGGTTTAGTTCCTTATAGCTTTACTATAACTAGTCATTTAATAGTAACTTTTACTTTATCAATGTCTATTTTTATAGGTATAAATATAATCTGTTTAAAAAGACATAAAAGCCATATGTTATCCTTATTTTTACCTGCAAATACCTCATTTGGTTTAGCTTTATTATTAGTTCCTATAGAATTTGTTTCTTACATATTTAAACCTATAAGTTTAGGTGTTCGACTGTTTGCTAATTTAATGGCAGGTCATACTCTATTAAAAGTTATTGTTGGTTTTTCATGGAGTATGTTGTTATTAGAGGATGTATTATCTATAGCACATATTATACCTTTACTTATTCTTGTTATTTTAATGGGTCTGGAATTAGCTGTAGCTGTGATTCAAGCATATGTATTTACAATATTGACCTGTATTTATTTGAATGATGGTATAAATCTACACTAATTTTAATTTTAATTTTTTATGTTTATTAGTATATATGTATGTTCTAAAAATAAACTGTCTATAATTAACTATTTAAAGTTTATTAAAAAACGTTTGAAAAAAAGAAAATTGAAAACAAAAATTATTACATACGTTTTCAAAAAAAAAATTAAAACAACTGTTTTTACTGTTTTAAAATCTCCTCATGTAAATAAAACTGCACAAACACAATTTGAAAACAAACTTTACAAGACACAATTAACTATTTATTCCAATAATTACTATAAATTAATTTATTTCATTAAATACTTTTCTGAAAATAATTTTTCAGATATAAAAATAAAAATAAAATTTATAAAAAATAAAAGTATGACGTCTATTTTAAATATGAGTAATTATTTTCTTAAAAGTAATGTTAATACCACTGCTTTTTTTAAAATTTTAGATACTTTAGGGGAATTACAGTTTAAAAATGTTGTTTAGATAGCTCAGTAGGTAGAGCAAAGGACTGAAAATCCTTGGGACGGCAGTTCAAATCTGTCTTTAAACAAAAAACTTTTTATAAGTTACACTAATTTATGAAATACCATATATGGAATATGTTCGCAAGTATCCAAAACGGACAACTGGCCAATAAATCATTTATATTACAAAAAAAAAAAAAAATATGCTCTTCAATTCTAAATATTCTTTGGGATGAAGGTTATATATTAGGGTACAAAATAGAAGAAAAATATTTTAAAATATTTTTAAGATATAAAAATAATAGTCCAGTAATCTCTTCTTTAAAATCTATAAGTAAACCAGGTAATAGATTGTATTATACAAGTAAGCAACTTTGGAAGATCAATTCTACAAAAGGTTTAATTATTATTTCAACTAACAAAGGTTTATTAACTTTGAATGAGTGTAAAAAAAAAAGAGTAGGGGGTGAACCTTTATTGATTATAAAATAAATTTTTAAAAATTTATGACAAAAAATTATTTATTAAAAATTCCAAAAAATATTTCTATACTTTATTCTAAAAAACATCAGAGTATTTTAATTAAGGGCCCGAGCAGTCAAAAAATTATAAAATTAAAAACTAAAATAAAAGTAAAAAAGAACCACAGTTTAATCGACATAAAAGATACTTTCTTTAAATCAAAATCTATAAAAGATCTTAAAAATAAAAAAAGTATTCAAGGGACTAATTTTTCATTAATAAAACAGGGGATTTTTGAAGTTTCAAAAAAAGTATTTGTAAAATTAAAATTAAATGGCATTGGTTATAAAATTGACATTATAAATAAAAAATTATTTAAAATAATAAGATTTAAGTTAGGTTTAAGTCATTTTATTTATTTTAAAATACCGAATACTATAGAAATTACATGTTATAATAATAATAATAAATTACTAATTATAGGGAATAATTATAACTTAGTAACTAACGTAGCTTCTAAAATAAGATCGTTTAAAATTCCAGAAGTTTATAAAGGCAAAGGAATTTTATATGAGAACGAGGTTATTAAGTTAAAAGAAGGTAAAAAAGTTTAAAAAAAAATGAAATTAGAGTTTGTTTCTTCAAAAAAATATAAATTAATAAAATACTATTTGTTGAAATATCAAATTTATTCTAGTAGTGAAAGTAAGAATGCTAAATTAATAAATCTTTTATTAGAACGTATGGAAATGTATTTTAAACAATCATTAAAAATTATTTATGAGTATCATATAAAACAAAAAAAAATATTATTTGTAGGAGTTCCTGTGTTTAATAATTTTTTTATAAAAGATGTGTCAAAAAATACTTCTCATATTTTCATTTCAGAAACTGCTTGGATAGATGGTATTTTATCTAATACCAAATATGTGAAAAAACATAATAAAAATTTATCAAATATTGAATTAAAACGATTTTTAGATACTTTGAATGTTAGTCCTGATTTAATAGTTCTTTTCAATACTAAAAATACCTATAAAATTATTAAAGAAATTAATAATTTAAAAATACCTATTATACTTTTTAATTCACACGAAAAAAAAAAAAGTGAAAAAATTTTATATAATGTATCAGGAAATTACTCAAAACTTATAAAAACACGTTTGAATGTCTATAATTTATTGTTATATTCAATATTAAAAACAAAAATAAAACGATATAAATCGTATATACCTAATATAATGTTTAATAGATTTTATAATAAGTATTTACTAATATTTAAACAATCCAAATATAAAACTTTTAAAAGAAGAAGAAGATGGTAAAAACTTTCAATAAATATAAACCTATATTCAAAAAATTTATTTCTTTACGAAAAAATATAAGAAATAATTTTAAAATATTGAAATTTAAAAAAAAAAAATGGCAGAAATTAATATTTTTTATAAAACGTTCTAATCAAAGAAGAAACAAATATTATAAATACTTTGATAATAATTTATATTTTATTTATAAATTTGGTACTAAGTTAAAAAAAAAATATTCATATAAAATTAAAACATCGAAAAAATTTAGACTTTTTTACGGAAATTTAGCTAAAAAGTATATTAAATCCAAAATAAATTTATTAAAATACTCTCACGAGTATAAAAATTTCCCAAAGTCTCAAATATTATTATATAACTTAGAGCAAAGATTAGATACAATTCTCTATAGATCCCATTTTGTTACAAGTATAAGAACAGCTAGGCAATTAATATCGCATGGTCATATATTAATAAATGGAAAATTTGTTTATGATAATTCTTATAGTGTTAAGTTAGGAGATAAAATAACTGTATCTTCTAAAATAGTGTTTTTAATCAAATTCAATATTGGAAGTTCGAATTTTTGGCCCTTACCACCAAAGTATTTATGTATTAATTATAAAATATTGGAAATTGTAGTTGTAGAAAATTTAGCTTATAGTAATTTTTCGGCGCATTTTCCTTTCCGGATCGATTGGAACACTATATTAGAGTATTATAAACGGTAAATAAGTATTCTTAATATATCTTCAATAGCTCAGTGGTAGAGCAAGTGGCTGTTAACCACCAGGACGTTGGTTCAAATCCAGCTTGAAGAGAGCTGTTTCAATTCAACTAGTTTTTTTAGTTTTATCCCACAATTTGATTTATTAACATTAGGTGCTCAAGTATTTGGATTATTATTATCCTTAGGATTATTTTATTATTATACAATAAATGTAACTATCCCTTATTTTATTGAAATTAAAAAATTTAGAACTAAAAAATTAGCAAAAAATAATGAATTAATTTTAAATATAGATAAAGATTTAAATTATACGTTATGGTTAATTAATTATTCTTATAAAAATTTTTTAAAATAATAATATTAAGAGGGGGGATATAACTCAATTGGTAGAGTGTATGCTTTGCAAGCATAAAGTTATCGGTTCAAATCCGATTATCTCCATAAATTTTACACAGCTCATTTGGTGAAATTGGTAGACACGTCAGACTTAAAATCTGATTCTTTTAAAAGAGTATCGGTTCAAGTCCGGTAATGAGTACATTAATTATACCAAAATGATGGAATTGGTAGACATGCTAGGTTTAGGTTCTAGTTCTAATAATAAGAGTAGGGGTTCAAGTCCCCTTTTTGGTATATAAGCATAATTTATGTTGATTATAATAGCAGGCTTAATTATAAATGAAGTAATTACTGAAATTAAAATTAAAATTGAAAATACTTTCAGTTTAGCTGAGTTAAACGTTTCAGATCATGTTTGGGGATGGTTTTTCCTCGACCATATTCCTGAATTATATGTTAACTCTCCCGTAAAATATTTTTTAATTAATTACGATATGAGAAGATTAATAGTAGATTGTTTAATCATATCAAGAAACATTTTGAGTTTATCTTATCAGATAACAGTAATACAATATATACTTTTAATAACATTATTCATATATATCTATTATTTATTAGTATTACATATTAAAAGTTTTGAAAATATATATAATATAACTTATAAAAAATCTTCATATATCTTTTCATATTTTCTAATACTAAATAAATTATTCTTTGAATTATGCACCTATAGTTTAGATTTTTTTTTAATCCCTTTTTTATTTATATATGAATTTTTAATTAGTGTTGATTTTTTAGTTTATTTTTATCTCTACATTTTTTTATTATTAAAAGTATTCTTTGGCAGATATTTTTTTGCAAAAGTAGTTTTCTCATTCTTTCAAATTATATTAAATATATATTTAATATATACTATATTTTTTCAGGAAACTTTGATTACCAATAATTTTTTGAGTGAATTATGTCTAAAATTTCTTATATTATATCATTTTTTAGTATTCTAAAACTTTTATGTTTCTAAAAACAACAAATGCCAACTATAAATCAATTATGTAGAAATAAACGTATTAAAAAAATAAAAACAACAAAAGCTCCTGCTTTATCAAATTGTCCTCAAAAAAAAGGAGTTTGTTTAAAAGTTTTTTTAAGAACACCAAAAAAACCAAATTCAGCTTTAAGAAAATTAGCTAGAATAAGACTTTCAAATAATAGACGCGTTAATGTTTATATTCCAGGAGAGGGTCATAATTTACAAGAATATTCAACAGTGTTAATGAGAGGTGGAAGAGTTAAAGATTTACCAGGGATTAAGTATCATTTAATTAGAGGGAAACTTGATTTAACCGGGTTAAAGAATCGAAAAACATCAAGGTCTAAATACGGCACTAAAAAAATCTCTAATCATATTTAAATCAATGAATATTATTTTAAAAAACAAACTTTTTAATAAATTATTAAAAAAAGGTGTAAAAACTCACCCTGAAAAAATATTAAAAACATGTGTAAAACAACTTCAAAGAAAATCAAAAAAAAAACACTTAGAAATATTGAAAAAATCTTTAATAAATTCTTCTCCTGTATTAGCAATTAAACAAATTAAAAGAAGAAAGAAAAAAGTAAAAGAATTTCCATTTATTTTAAAAAAAAATTTAAGATTATTTTTTGGTCTAAAATTTTTATTAAGTTCATTAAAACTTAATAAAAACAACTCATTTTCTAGTAACTTTTCGGACGAAATTTTATTAACTTCATTAAATAAAAGTAATACAGTGAAGTTAAAAAAAGATCTTTATGAGCAATCTTTTCAAAAAAAAAAATATGCTAATTTTAGATGGTTTTAAAACAGTATTTGTACGTTTAATAGGAGTTGAACCTATAATCTTTGGGACCGAAATCCAACGCTTTATCCAATTAAGCTATAAACGTAAAAAAAAATCTTTTATGATTCAACAACAAACAATATTAAAAGTAGCAGATAATTCTGGTGCAAAAACAGTAAAATGTATAAAAGTACTTGGAGGATTTAAAAAAAAAATTGCAAAATTAGGAGATATAATTATAGTTTCAATCCAAACCCTAAGAAATAAGTCTAAACTTACTTCAAAAGTAAGTAAAGGAGAAATTTATAAGGCATTAATAGTTAGAACTAAAAAAAAATATATAATTAAAAATGGTTTTACTATTAATTTTAATGAGAATTCTGTAAGTTTATTGAACAAACAAAAAAAGCCGATAGGTACTAGAATTATAGGCCCATTAAGTAAAAGACTTAAAAATAAAAAATTTAGCAAACTTATTAATATTTCATCAGGATTTATATAAAAAATTTGATATGGATTTATTTAATTATTATTATAACAATATCGTAAAATACGATTTAATTAACAAATTTCACTATAAAAAAATTAAACAACTACCTAAAGTAGAAAAAATAATTTTAAGTTTTAATTTTAAAAAACAGACATATAAAAATTTAACGACTTCATTATTAGCATTAGAATTAATTAGTAACCAAAAACCTATTTTTATTATGTCAAAAATTTCGAATATAACATTAAAAATTAGAAAAGGTCAACCTGCAGGTTTTAAGCTAACTTTACGTAAACAAAACGCAGATTTTTTTATATTGAAACTAATGAATGAAGTTTTTTATTCAAAGTATAATTTTAAAGAAATTTTAAAAAAAACAAAAAATTCTTCATTCATATCATTTCAAATAAAAAATAGTTTAATATTCCCTGAATTAGAAGCAAATTATCAAACATTTAAAAACTTAGGTAGATTAAATATAACAATAGTTAGCAACTCAAAAACTTTTTCTGAACTAAATTTTTTATTAAAAAGTTATAAGATACCTCTTTAATTATAGCAAATGTAACTCAATTGGTAGAGTGTAACCTTGCCAAGGTTAAAGTTGAGGGTTCAAATCCCTTCTTTTGCTTGAATTTTTGTATGGATAAGTGGTCGAGTGGTTTAAGGCGTTAGTTTTGAAAACTATTGTATTAAATAAAATACCGTGGGTTCGAATCCCACCTTATCTTTGATAAACTAAAAATTTAGGCTAAATAACATAAACGGTTAATGTGCTAGATTGCAAATCTTGAAATATTGGTTCAATTCCGATTTTAGCTTTTAATTTAAAATTTTTAAATATGACTATATTAATATTATCTAATGTTCTTAAAATTCTTGCAATTGTAATTCCTTTATTAATTTCTGTAGCTTATTTTACTTTAGCTGAAAGAAAAATAATGGGTAGTATACAGAGACGTAGAGGACCCAATGTTATAGGTTATTTAGGATTATTACAGCCTTTAGCTGATGGGTTGAAATTATTCGTGAAAGAAACAATTTTACCTAGTAATTCTAATTTATTTCTTTTTATATTAGCCCCTTTACTAACATTTGTCTTAAGTTTAATAGGGTGGTCTGTTATACCTTTATCAGAAACTGTAGTAATATCCGATTTAAATGTAGGAATTATGTACTTATTTGCTATTTCAGCTTTAAGTGTTTATGGTATTATTTTAGCGGGTTGGTCCAGTAATTCTAAATATCCTTTTCTAGGTGCTTTAAGATCTGCAGCACAAATGATTTCTTATGAAGTGTCTATAGGATTTATTGTAGTTACAGTAGCATTATGTGCAGGTTCTTTCAATTTGAGTAAAATAGTTTTAGCACAGCAAAAAATTTGGTTTTTAATTCCACTATTTCCTATGTTTGTATTATTTTATATTTCTATGTTAGCTGAGACTAATAGACACCCTTTTGATTTACCTGAAGCTGAAGCTGAATTAGTTTCAGGTTATAATGTAGAATATTCATCTATGACGTTTGCTCTTTTTTTTTTAGGGGAATATGCAAATATGTTATTAATGAGTACTTTTTCTTCTTTATTATTTTTAGGAGGATGGCTGCCTTTAATAAATATTTTTCCATTTAATATTTTACCTGGTAGTTTTTGGTTAAGTATTAAAATTCTTTTAGGTGTTGTATTTTTTATATTAACAAGGGCAGCATTACCTAGATACAGATACGATCAGTTAATGCATATAGGTTGGAAATCTTTTCTACCTATTTCTTTAGGTTACCTTATACTAACTACTGGAATTTTAATTAGTTTTAATTGGTTACCTTAGTAACAAAATTACCAATTTTTATTGAAAAAACTTATATATAATAAAATTTCGAAAATAAAAATTGAGAAAATACTAAAACATAATTGACTTATTACGTCTGGAGGAGTTAACAAAGTTGCCATTAAAAAAATAAAAAAATAAAAAAATTTTCTAGTTTTTTTCAACTTTTTTTTTTCATAAATTTCAAAAATTAATAAAATACAGACAATACTGAAACAAAATAATAGACAAACTTTGTAAAATAACAAGTAAAAATTTAAATACTCGTTAAATTTAGCCTCAAAAAAAAACTTTAATGAATTATCAGCTGAATTTTGAAAACTTATGAAAAAATCCCAGCATAATTTCAAAAAATAATTATTAATATATGAAATATAAAATATCCATAAAACAAAACTTATTGATATAATAAATTTAAATTTATTATATTCTTTTAATGTTAAGCCTAAATGTAAAAATATTAATATATGATATATTAATGAAATGCTAGTTAAATTATTTGCTATGAAATACATTAAATCTAAATATGTATAAAATATTTCAGTTAAATCCGTAGAAATGAAATAAAAAGATGAATCCTTAAAATAATACAAACTAGGTTTAACACATAAAAATAATATGTTTTCTTTATAAGGATACGAACATACAAAAGTTGAGACCCATGTTAAACTTAACAAAAATAATCTATTTTTTATTTCTTTTATATAATATAAAAACATAATTTTTATTTAAGGAGAATAGTTCAGTTGGTAGAGCAGTGGTTTCCAAAACCAAAGGTCAAGGGTTCAAATCCCTTTTTTCCTGCTTAATTTATAAATTATTTTTTTTTTATAAAATTTTTTATAGTTGATTTTAATTTAGAGATATCTCCAAAAACCAAAAACCCTAATAATATAACAATTATTAATTGACTTATACTTATACGACCCATATTTTATATAAAACTTAAATTTTTAGAAATAATAATTTTAAAGGCTTATAGTTCAGAGGTAGAACGTACCGCTCATAACGGTTTTGTCGTAGGTTCAAATCCTGCTAAGCCTATATATGAACTTTAAAAAATATAAAATTAATAAACTAAAGTATATTTTAGAAAATATGAAATTATTACATCTTTGTTCTTATGACATTACTAAAGTAAAAAATTGGAAAATTCAAGAACAAGTACTTAAAGAAAATAAACTAAAATATTACAAAATACCAAATACTATTTTGATAAAATTGTTATATAATTCAGTTTTTAAAAGTGCAATTCCTTTGATAAATGGCCCTATAATTTTACTGTATTCAACAGAAATACCTAAAAATTTTAGTTACAATGTCTTAGAAAAACTACTAAATTCTAATATTAAAATACTATGTAGTAGAATAAACAATAAAATTTATTTTAAAACTCAACTTACTAGGATTTTTATAACTTATAGCTCTAATATAACATTACTAGCCAAGTTAATCAATAATATGAATAAAAAAGGAATTTTAAAAATTAAAAAACTTTCAATTAAAAACTAATATTTAATCGAAATAATGTGATTTGAACACATGACTTCCTGTTCCCAAAACAGGCACGCTACCAAACTGCGTTATATTTCGATACTGAAGAAGAAAGTAGGATTTGAACCTACGATGGGATACCCAACAGATTTACAATCTGCCACTTTTAACCACTCAGTCATTTCTTCATGCTAATTAAAACTCTTACCTTTTTTTACGCTTTAAACGTTTTAATTTCTTAGGTCTACAACCATTATGAGGAAGTAAATTGTAACTTTTTATAAGTTGTATAAAAAATTTTTCTTTCAACATTGAAATTACTAGAGATTCGTAATATTCTTTTGTATTTTTGAAATGGACTGCTATAGTTTTATTTTTTACAAATCGTGTTTTTATTAATAATTCTTTTAATAACATAATCAAAACTGACGGTTGTTTTCGTTTTTGTTTTCCTGTAAAATTTAACTGACCTGCAGATAAAGATACTAATAATTTACCTTTAATATCTGTTAAATGTATTACGGTATTTGTTAAAGACATATTAATAATTAAAATATAATCAACCAATATATTTACATCTGTATTATTTTTAGTCGAATCTATTAATTTTTTTTTTAACAATTGATACTCATTTAATTCCTTAAATAATAATTTATAAGTATCTGTTTTTTTAAACAAAATTATTTTGAAAAATAATTTTTGTAATAATATTTTTATTTGTAAATAAGATTTTATCTTATTTTTTTGAAATTCTTTGGTAAATAATATTTTTGGTAAAAACATTTTTTTAATTAAATATAAAAAAATATAAGTATATAACTAAAATGAATATAAAAAAAGTAAATCCCTGTACACCGGGACAAAGAAACTATATAAAAGTTAAAAATATTTTAGCTAAAAAATCTTTATTAAAATCTTTAATGAAGGGAAGAAAAAATAATGCAGGAAAAAATAATGCAGGAAAAATTACAATTTTTCACAAAGGCGGAGGTCATAAAAAGAAATATAGAAGTATTGACTATGATTTTAGTGAAAATAAAATTAATGTAGTTTGTAATATAGAATACGATCCTTTTAGAAATACTTCAATATCAGCTTTATACGACTATAAAGATAAAAAATTTTCTTATATAATAACACCAAAAAATATAAAAATAGGAGATATTATAAAAAAGGGTAAATACGCTGAATTAAAAACAGGACATACTTTACCTTTGACTAAAATACCTGTAGGAAGTTTAATACATAACATTTCATTAAATCCAAAACATAAAGGAATTTGTAGTAGGTCTGCAGGGACTTTTTCTGTCTTGATAGAAAAAGGGTCTACAAATTGTAAATTAAAACTAAGTTCTAACAAAATCATTACAATATCTATAAATAATTTCGCTACTTTAGGGATAGTTTCTAATGAATTCTCATTTTTAACAACTATCGGTAAAGCTGGAAGGGCCAGATGGTTAAATAAAAGACCTACTGTTAGAGGAGTTGCTATGAACCCAATAGATCACCCACATGGTGGTGGGGAAGGTAAAAAATCTGGCATTAAAAAAACTCCTTGGGGTAAAACTATATAATATGAAGAAAATTATTTTGATTATTTTTTAATATGTTAGAACAATTAATCATAGTGATAGAATGCTTACTATACAAATCTTTTCCGCCAATGTAAAAATCATCTAACCATAATCTAAATGGAGTATTATAAATTTTTATTTTAGACGTTTTGTATTTATAATCTAATAAAACTTTTTTTTTAGATACTTTCAACTTATTAAATTCAGTTAAAATATTACATGCAAAAAAAAGAATATTCGAATAAGATTTAAACTTAAAAAAATTATTGCAGTTAAAACTTATTTTGTTATTCCATGATTGGTTACTAAAAAAATTAATGGTTTTTGTTTTTGAAAACAATTTTCTAATTATTTGCCAATCATCTTTTGTTTGTGCCGTACTAGATAAAAATTTTATATTTTGTTTAAAAATTCCATCTGAAGTTAAATAAGTATTGTTAGTAGAAAAAAAAACATTATTAGGTAAATTTATATAAGTATTAGTGCTAAACAATGTTTTATCAAAATTAAACCCATTATTTTGTTTTATTAATAATTTAGGTGTAAAATACTCGCTATTGTAATAATTCAATAATTTTAATCTTAATATTGTTTTTAAATTAGAAGATACACCATTAACATTTAATAAATAAATACCTAAACTTTGAACAAAATCAGATTTTGATATTTTCTTTAAAGTATCTATATAACTAATACCTGAAGTATTTAATGAAGTATTTAATATATTTATACTAATAGATTTATTATGAACTTTATTTAGATTATATTTGAAAGAATTCAATAATTTTACTAACTCATAAGAATCTTTTCTTTTTAATATTTCTGAACTAATTAAAATGGAAGGTGTTGACTTTGTAGTTAGTGTTTGACATAACGTATGAGTCCCTTCCATTATTTCTTTCAATTGATTTAAATTATTTCCTAAATTTGTTGTCGGAAAAGTTAAATTTAAATCAGAATTTAAAGAAAATACTTTAAAATTACCTTTTAAATATCTTTTTCTTAATTTCAAATTTAAAACTGGACTTTCATACCTAGTATTAACACCAATTAATAAACAGACAGTTGAAGTTTCAAAATTAGAGTTGAATTGTGTTTGATCTAAAACAAAGGTTTCTTCTAAATCATTTAATTTAACACTATGATCTTCTAATCTTAATTTTATAAAAGAATATTTTTGTGAAAACATCTTTAATAAAGTAAGAACTTCTAAACTTATATTGGGACTAAAAACTATAACTAAATCATGGAATTTAAAAAAGTGTTTGTTTAAATGATCTTTAAAATACATAAAATATATAATTTCTTCTATTAAGTCTTTCCATTTTGCTTTAAAGTTATTATTTATAAACCCATGCAATACTCTTTCGGGAGAGAACATACCATCGAAAGAAAATCTTGTTTTATCAGAAATCCAATTAGTTGAATTTATAGTATTACTAAATCCCGGTAGTATTTTTACTATTCTATTATTTTTTAAGAATATTTGTAAATCAACACCAAAACTGTCTGAAAAATCAATAGATTTAATATTTTTTAACTCCCAACTTCTACCTATGAAAGGATAAGGTTTTGAAGTTAAAGCACCTACTGGACATAAATCTATAATATTACCCGATAATTCAGATTGAAATGTCTTTGTGACATAAGTACCGATTTCACTATGAACACCTCTACCAAACATTCCCATATCTTCTATACCAGCAACTTCACTAGCAAATCTAACACATCTAGTGCAATGAATACATCTAGTCATTACTGTTTTTACAATAGGTCCTATATTTTTATTAGTAACAACTCTTTTAAAATTAAAAAATCTTTTTTTTGAAAACCCAAAAAAAAAAGATTGATCTTGTAAGTCACATTCACCACCTTGATCACAAATAGGACAATCTAATGGATGATTTAATAACAAAAATTCTAATATATTTTCTCTAGCTTTTTTAACTAAAGGACTATTAGTAAACACTTCATTATTGTTTAAACAAGATTTAGCACTCATAGCACAAGATACTACAGGTTTTGGCGAATTTTTTAATTCAATAAGGCACATACGGCAATTACCAGAAATAGACAGATTTTTATGATAACAATAATGAGGTATATTAATACCTAATGTCTCACAATATTCAATTAAAGGAGCATTATGCTTCCAAAAATTTTTTTTAGAATTACTATTGAATTCTAAATCATAATTAAATTTTATATTATTTATATGAAAATATTTCAAAAAAAACTGATGGAAATATAGCTTAATTGGTTAAAGCGTCGGCCTGTCACGTCGAAGACCGCGAGTTCAAATCTCGTTATTTCCGAATGAAAAATTTAACTTTTTAAGGTTTTAATTTTATCCATTTGGATAGTATTTTTCAATTTATAATAAACAGTTAATATCGCTAAGCCGATAGCAGATTCAGTTGCAGCTATAGTAAGAATGAATATTACAAAAATATGACCTACAATATCATCAAGGTAAATAGAAAAAATAATAAAATTTAAATTAACTGCTAGTAACATTAATTCTATAGACATAATTGTGATTAATATACTTTTTCTGTTTAAAACTAAACCTAATGCGCCAATTAAAAATAAAATTATTACTGTATTTAAAATATAGTTTATATTAGTTATTATCATTATATAATTTTGGGTACACTGAGATTCGAACTCAGGACCAATGGATTAAAAGTCCAGTGCTCTACCTACTGAGCTACATACCCTTGAAAATATCGTATCCCCGTGTTATACGGTGTACTTTTAAAAAATTAAAGTGCAAAAAGAATTAAGAAAGCCATCATTAATGCAAATAATGCAATAGCTTCAGTTAAAGCAAAACCTAAAATTGCAGTTTTGAATAACTCATCTTTTAATGATGGATTTCTTGAAATACCAATCACTAAGGCACCAAAAACGGTACCAATACCTACTCCAGCACCTGCTAACCCGATAGAAGCTAAACCTGCGCCGATAAACTTAGCTGCTTGTAATAACATAAAAGTTTAATCTTTTGTATTTAAGTTAAAAAACGAAGTTATAATGTAAACTTATCAAATAAATTTAATGGATGTCTAAAAATATTAATAATTACTTGAATATTAGAGTTTTTACAGGTAATTTAGCACCACCTGTTTTAAATGCTGACATAGCTATTCTTAAAGAAACCCCGCATAATTCAAATAAAACTGTACCACCACTTATCTTCGAAGCCCAGTAATTTACAGAACCTTTTCCTTTACCCATTCTAACTTCCGTAGGTTTTTTAGTAATAGGGTAATTAGGAAATATTCTAATCCATAACTTACCTTTTCTTTGACTTTTTCTTGAAATTGCTTGTCTGGCAGACTCTAACTGTCTAGCTGTGATAACACCTGATTCTGTAGTTTTTAATCCTATGGTACCGAATTTTAATTGATTACTTTTGAAATTAAACTTTTTTAACTTACCCTTCCTTACTTTTTTATATTTTGATCGTTTTGGTTGTAAAAACATGATTTTATTTATAAGATATCCATACTTTAACACCAAAAGTACCATTATTTGTAAAAGAAGTAGCTTCGTAATAATCAATATTAGATTTTAATTGTTGTGCTGGGATACTTCCTACTGATATAATTCTTTTCCTAGCTCTAGGTGCTCCATTGAATCTTCCTTTTATGATTATTTTAATACCCAAAATTTTAGATATATTTGAACTTACAAATTTCATTAAACTAGACTTTAAAAAATTCAAAAAATAATTATGACGTTTCATAAAACTTAATTCATTTGCTATAAAGTTACCTAAAAATTGAGCAGAATTTTTTGTTCTAATTACAATTAAGATAATTGTAATTGTTTCTTTGAAAAAAGAATTCCTTGAAAACTTTCTTAAACGTAATACTAAAGTTCTAAATAATTGAGCTTCTTTGTTTAATAATCTTAAACCTAATCCCTTATTTAAATTCTGCATTACTAAATTTATATTTAATTGTTTATTAAAATACAAAGAAAGACTTGTTAATATTTTATCTGAAAACTTATTTATACAAATAAACTGATTAGATTTAAAAAAAATTTGTTTTAAATAATCCTTGTACAATTTTAAGATTAATAATCTTTTTTTTGGATATTTTCTAGTATTCTTATAAAAAATCGAATTAAATTTATTCTTTGTTTTCAGAGAAATTTTGTAATTGTTTATTAACAACATTTTCCTTAATAATTTTAAAAATTTTTTAGAACAATAATACGATACAATTAAATTAACATGACTACTACTATATCTAGTTTTACACGTATGAACATTTAAACCTATTAAATTCAAAAATCTAATAACATATTTTTGAATTTGTAAGTCTTTATATGCATAAAAAGTAGATTCTTCTATATTTTTTTCTAAATACTTAGAATTCCATTCTTTATTATTAGTCCCTAATCTTAATATATGAGGATTTATTTTTTGACCCATTATTTTTTTTTTTTTTTGAAAGAATACTTTTTTCTCGTTGGTATAAATTCACCTAATTTGTGACCAATCATATCTTTTGTTATCAATAAATTAATAAAAGACTTTCCATTATGTACTTTAATATTTAGATTGATAAATTGAGGAACTATACACGAATTCCTAGAAAAAGTATTAAATTCTTTATTTTTTAAGTCTAATTGTTGCCATATTTTTGAATTAACATACGGACCTTTCCATTTAGAACGACTCATTTTATTATAAATTAATGAGTACCACCCCACCAATACACAGTAATAAATAAAAATAACCAAACAACATCAACAAAATGCCAATACCAAGCTGCTGATTCAAAGCCAAAATGATGCGTTGATGTGAAATGATTAAATATTATTCTAATTAAAGAAACAATTAAAGAAACAGTTCCGACAAATACATGGAAACCATGGAAACCTGTCGCCATGTAAAAACAAGAACCAAAAACTCCATCTGTTATATTGAATGGTGCCTCATAATATTCGTAACCTTGCAATCCTGTAAATAAAACAGCTAATATTACAGTTAAAATTAACCCTATAATAGCTTGTTTTTTAGCTCTAACGATAATAGCGTGATGGGCCCAAGTAACAGTTGCTCCAGAACTTAATAAAAAAACAGTATTGGTTAATGGAATGCCTGAGCTTGCTATAGTTTCTATTGCAACAGGTGGCCAAACACCTCCTATATTAAAAACAGGGGACAGACTAGAATGAAAAAAAGCCCAAAAAAAAGCAAAAAAAAACATAATCTCTGATACAATGAATAAAATCATACCTAGTCTTAAACCTCTTTGAACAGAGAAAGTATGCTGCTCTTCATAAGTTGCTTCTCTAACAATATCTCTCCACCATGTAAACATTACATATAAAATTATAATAAATCCAAGTGTTAGTAATCTACCTCCTCCTATAAAATTTTGCATATAAGAAACTCCACCAGTAGTCATAAAAAAAGCACCCATTGATGCAATTAAAGGCCAAGGGCTTGGGTCTACTAAGTGGTAAGTATGTTTTGTTTTTAAATATTTAAATTGTTCTTTATTTTCAATTTTAGTTTTTGAAAAATATTCTCTCTTATTATTTTTAATAGTTTTTAAATTTAATATTGTCATATATAAATTTTAAATTATTTTTTATTATTTAATAAAAATAAACTTGATATAAATAATATAATAAAAATTCTATAATCTATCATATTTTCTGTTAATAACCAAAATTGTCTTATACCTAATAATAGAGTACTCATTAACAAAATACTAAAAGTATAATGATAAATAAACCCTGATTGCATACCTGCTATTAATCGAGATTTATGCGAAATTGCAGTAGATAACCCTAAAGGCCCAAATATTTCAAACATACCACGATCTATAATTTTATAACTAGTATTATAACCAAATTTAAAAAAAAATTGACCTATTATTTCATTGTAAACTTTGTCAAAAAACCATTTTTTATTTAAAAAATTATAGACTTTTTTACCAAAATAAGAAATTTTTAATTTAAAAAGTAATTTGCTACCAAAAGTATATAAAATAAATGATAATGATGCCCCGCAAATACTTAAAATAACAGGTAAAATTTTAAAAAAATGTGCTATAAATTCAGCATCTATCATATTCATATTTTCAGGTAACACATATAAAGAATTACCCCAAAAATCAGTACCTAAACCTATAACCATGTCTTTAGTATAATAACCTATAAACATACTTGGAATAGACAAAATAGCTAGCGCAATACATATTTGATAAGAAGAGTCATATGCCTTACAAATGACTGATTTATAACCGTTAGGTGAAGTTAAAAAAGTTAAATAAACAAGTCTGGTAGAATAAAAAGCTGTTAAAAAAGCTCCCATAGATCCTAAAATATAACTGAAATGACCTTGTGTTGTATATTTACCATAAGCAACTTCAAGAATAACATCTTTAGAATAGAAACCTGTTAAAAATGGAAAACCTATTAAAGCTAGAGATCCTATAACCATCATAGAATAAGTGAAAGGCACTAAATTTTTCAGCCCACCCATTTTTCTCATGTCTTGCTCGTCAGCAACTGCATGAATAATTGAACCAGCACCTAAAAATAATAAAGCCTTAAAAAATGCATGGTTTACTAAATGAAAAATTCCTACTGAGTAATTCGATAAACCGCATGCAAATACCATGTATCCTAACTGGCTACATGTAGAATATGCAATTACTTTTTTTAAATCATTCTGCAATAAACCTACGGTAGCTGCGAAAAACGCAGTACAAGCCCCTGCTACAGTAATTATACTTAAAACTAAAGGGGTATATTCATATAAAGGTGAGCTTCGCGCTATTAAAAAAACTCCAGCAGTAACCATAGTGGCCGCATGAATTAAAGCAGATACTGGGGTAGGGCCTTCCATAGCATCAGGTAACCAAGTATGTAACCCTAATTGAGCTGATTTGCCAACTGCACCTACGAATAATAAAAAACCAATAATATTAATTAAATTGAATTCTATATTCAAAAATATGAACGTATCATTAATAAATAAAGGTGTTAAAGCAAAAACTGTTGAATAATCTACTGATTTATATTTAACAAATATAATTAATATACCTAAAATTAACCCAAAATCACCAATTCTATTTAAGATCATTGCTTTTATAGCAGCTTTATTAGCTTGAATTCTCGTATACCAAAAATTTATAAGTAAATATGAACATAAACCAACTCCTTCCCAACCTACAAACATTTGAATAAAGTTGTCAGCTGTGACTAAAATTAACATAAAGAAAGTAAAAAGGGATAAATAAGACATAAACCTAGACAAATGTGGATCATGAGACATATATTCTGTTGAGTATAAATGCACTAAGGAAGAAACAAAAGTTACAACACAACACATTATAGAAGTTAAACTATCAAATTGAAAACCCCAATCAACATTTAACATTTCTGAATCTATCCAAGGTACTAATTTAATATAAACAGGACATCCAAGGATAGCTACTTCATAAAAAATAAAAAACGAACATAGAGCCGTAAATATTAAACAACTCACTGTCAGAATAGAAGATCCATAAGGACCTATAAATCTACCGAAAAACCCAGCAGTTATAGAACTAATTAAAGGTAAAAATACTAAAACTAAATACATATTGTAATAAGTAATAACGGATTTGAACCGCTAACATTCTCGTTGTAAGCGAGACGCTCTACCAATTGAGCTAATTACTTTTGGGATAAAAGGATTTGAACCTTTGAATACTCGTACCAAAAACGAAGGCCTTACCACTTGGCTATATCCCAATCAAAACATTAAATACTTAAATATTTTCTACTTTTCTACTAGAAGATAGTGCTTCAAAAACTATATAAAAGAAAAATAATGACGATAATGCTGAAATATAAGAACCCCATGAGGCCATTTTATTGAAAACAAGATATGCATCTGGATAATCTGGAATTCTTCTTGGCATACCCGCTACTCCTAAGAAATGCATAGGGAAAAATGTAATATTTACTCCAGTAAAAAAGGTCCAAAAATGAATTTTTCCTAAAATTTCTGAGTATCTTACACCTGTTATTTTCTCAAACCAAAAATAAACACCTCCTAACATTGAAAAAACAGCTCCCATCGATAAAACATAATGAAAATGTGCAACAACATAGTAAGTGTCATGTAACGCTATATCAATACCAGAATTAGCTAAAACTACTCCGGTAACACCTCCTACAGTAAATAAAAATATAAAACCAATTGCAAATAATCCAGAAGTTCTTAAGTCTATTGAACCTCCCCATAAAGTCGCTAACCAACTAAATATTTTAATACCTGTTGGAATTGCAATAATCATAGTCGCTGCTGTAAAATATGCTCTTGTATCGATATCTAAACCTACAGTATACATATGGTGAGCCCACACAATGAAACCTAAAACTCCAATAGAAAACATAGCGTAAACCATTCCTAAATACCCAAAGATAGGTTTTCTAGCAACACTTACAATTATATGACTAACAATACCAAAACCTGGTAGAATTAAAATATAAACTTCTGGGTGACCAAAAAACCAAAATAAATGTTGGTATAAAATTGGATCACCTCCACCTGCTGGATCAAAAAAGGTAGTGTTAAAATTTCTATCTGTTAAAAGCATAGTAATTGCTCCAGCTAAAACTGGTAAAGACAGTAATAATAAAAATGCAGTAATTAATACTGACCATACAAATAAAGGTAGCTTATGGAATGATAAACTTTTAACTCTCATATTAAAGATGGTACAAATAAAATTAATGGCGCCTAATATAGATGAAGCGCCAGAAACATGAAGACTAAAGATGGCTAAATCTACAGCTCCACCAGAGTGCGCAGTACCACTCGATAATGGAGGATAAACAGTCCATCCTGTGCCTACACCAGCTTCTGTTAATACTGAAGCAATTAATAATAGTAATGAAGGTGGTAACAACCAAAAACTAATGTTATTCATTCTAGGAAATGCCATATCGGGAGCTCCTATCATTAATGGAACAAACCAATTACCAAAACCCCCTATTAAAGTTGGCATAACCATAAAAAAAATCATTATAAATGCATGACCTGTTACAATCACGTTATATAAATGATGGTTATACTCTAAAAAACTTCCATTTGGTTGGTGTAAAGTCATTCTTATGTATAAAGATAATGCGGTGCCTGCTACACCTGAAATAGCCCCAAAAATTAAATATAAGGTTCCAATATCTTTATGATTAGTTGAAAAAAGCCATCGAGAAACAAATTGATAAATTGGATTTAAGTTAGTACTTGCTGCCATAATTAAATAATTTAAGTAGATTTTTTTAATCCTGAAATGCTGCCTGACCTGGCTAATCTTAAAAAGGTTAAACGAGAAAATCTATAAGATTTGTTATTTTTAGAACTTTTGCCTGTAATAATACATCTACTTTTAACTCGAGTTAAACTAGTATTTTTTGGTAAATTTACTAAAGAATCTTGAGCTTTCCATCTTATGAAAGTTGGTAAACAAAAATTATTAAAAAGACACTTTAAAACAGTTTTTTTATTTAGAAAATTTGAAAAAGTTTTTCTTTTAGATATATCCTTATAAACTAGTTTTTTCATGAAAATTTAAGATTTTTCACTTTCCCAAGGAGATAAAAACGAAAAGGTTCTATATTCTTGACAAAGTTCTATAGATTCATTTATAATTCTTTTTTCTACTTCATTATACCTCATTTCTACAAAGCCACTTAATGGAAAATCTTTTCTTAAAGGGTAACCTTCAAAACCATAATCAGTTAAAATTCGTTTTAAATTCGAATGATTTTTGAAAAAAACACCGAACATATCCCAAATCTCACACTCATACCAACCTGCCGCTAAATATAATTTTTCACAGGATTCTAAACCTAATAACTCATGTGTAAAAGTTTTAATTTTTAATCTAAAATTATATTTAATAGTTAATAACTCGTAAACTACCTTAAATCTATAGGCATTTTTAGGGTAATCAACCCCAGATATACAAGTAAGTATATCGAACTGATAATTTATATTATGTTTCAAAAATGTTAGTACATCAATAAGAAAATTAGGTCTGATTAATAAAAAAATATCTTGTTCAAACATTTGTATTTTTTCTATAGGAATTTGTTTAGATAAATTTTTTAAATTTGCTACAACTACTTGTTGACTCATTTTAAGTTAGAAAAATAATTAAAAAATACTTTTCTGTATTTAGATTTTGAATTTTTATCTACAGTATTACGGTCTAATTTTTTTAAAGTTTTATAATCTTTTTCTTTTAATAAATATTTATTTGAATTTTTTAACTTTAAAGATGAATAAACTTTTAAACTTCCATCTGAGTCAATAAGAGCAAATTTATTTTTTCTAATTCTCATTTAGTTTAAAATTATCTATCTACTTCACCAAATACTATATCTTGTGTACCTATAATGGTAACAACATCTGCAATTAAATGACCTTTAGACATAAAATTAAGAGCTTGTAGATGATTAAATCCTGGGGCTTTTATTTTACATCTATATGGCCTACTTGTATTATTAGAAACTATATAAACACCAAATTCCCCTTTCGGAGCCTCAGTCCCTGTATAAGTTTCTCCTTCAGGAACTATTACACCTTGAGTATATAACTTAAAGTGATGGATTAAAGACTCCATTGATTGTTTGACGTCCGTTCTGGAAGGAGGGGTTAATTTTTTATCACTGCTTTTAATGATACCTTTAGGCATATTATTTAAACATTGTTCTATAATTTTTAATGATTGTTTCATTTCATACACTCTAATAAGATACCTATCATAGCAATCTCCATTTGTACCAATAGGAATATCAAAGTCTAAATCTTCATAAACTTCATAAGGTTGACTTTTTCTTAAGTCCCATTTAACACCAGAGCCTCTTAACATTACCCCACTAAAGCTCCAATCATAAGCGTCTTTACTAGAAACTACGCCTATATCAACTAATCTTTGCTTCCAAATTCTATTTTCAGTTAACATATCTTCTATCTCAGTTATTCTAATATTGTACTGATCAACAAATAGAAATATATCTGACAATAAACCTTTAGGAAGATCCATATGAACACCTCCTGGTCTAAAATAAGATGCATGCATTCTTGCACCAGAAACACGCTCATAAAATTCCATTAATTTCTCTCTTTCTTCAAAAGACCAAAGAAATGGAGTCATTGCTCCAACATCCATAGCATGACATCCTACAGCTAATAAATGATTTAAAATACGTGTTAGTTCTACGAAAAGAACTCTTATGTACTGTGATCGTTTAGGTATTTGAGAATTTGTTAATTTTTCAATAGCTAAACAAAAAGAATGCTCTTGTGCCATCATAGACACATAGTCTAGTCTATCAAAATAGGGAATTGACTGAACATAATTTTTATACTCAATTAATTTTTCGGTTCCTCTATGTAATAATCCTATATGAGGATCCGCTCTATCTACTATTTCACCGTTTAGTTCTAAAACTAATCTTAAAACACCATGAGCCGCAGGGTGCTGTGGCCCAAAGTTTATAGTGAAATTTTTTATTTTTTTTGATAATTCATTTTTTTTTAATGTCATTTATATTTTTATTAAGCTTAAATAGATTTGAACTATTGACCTTACGCTTATCAGGCGTACGCTCTAACCACTGAGCTATAAGCTTTTAATTAAAGTTAACCTAATTCTAATTTAGTCATTACATAATTATGAAACTGTAACGTTGGTAAGGATACAACTACAATTGGCATAAAACCATGATTAACTCCACAAATCTCACTACACTGACCGAAAAAAACTCCAACTCTTTTTATAAATAAATTTAATTGATTTAATCGACCAGGACAAGCATCAACTTTAATACCAAATGATGGAATTGTCCAACTGTGTAAAACATCTGCTGCAGTTACTAAAAGTCTTAAGTGGGTATTTGTAGGTAAAATTACTCTTTTATTAGTCTCTAATAATCTAAAATAACCTTGTTTTGTTTTAGGAAGACCATCTAATACCATCATATAGCAAACATACTTTAAACTTTGATCTTTAGATTGACATGAATTAAAATCAGAAATCTCATAACTCCAAAACCATTGATGACCCAAAATTTTTAATGACAATTCAGGTTCTGCTATTTCATCCATAGCATACAATAATGTAAAAGATGGAGTAGATAATAAAAGCAATATTAATGCAGGTACAGATGTCCAAATAATTTCAAGTTCTTTTGAATGAACAAATTTAGAGTTTACACTATTAGTAAACTCTAAATAATAGTTTAAAGTTTGAATTAATAACCACGCAACAAATAAAATAATCATTGTTATTAAAAAAGTCAAATGTTTATTAAACATTAGTATACCTTCCATACTAATACTTGCAGGATCAGATAAATAAGTTTGCCAAAAAACAGGGCTATCGCATTTTATAAAATAAGTCATATTTAAATTTTTTATCCTTTTTAAGAAAAAGTGGGATTCGAACCCACGGTATACTATATTTGTATACAGAGATTTAGCAGATCTCCACTTTAAGCCACTCAGTCATTTTTCCAATTAATAATTAACTCACCCCCATATAGTTAAAAAAATTAAGAAATAAACTAGTTTGAACTAAAGTGAAAAGTTGTTTTACGGTGATATCTAACTTATAGTTTTATTTACGTCATAGAGAAAAAAAGATTCAACTATTTACACGATTGTGTTAGGAAACACCTCTCCTAAGATTTCGTGGTACCATTATAGAGACAGATAATAATTCATGGTACCATTATAGAGACAGATAATACAATGACGTTGACCACTTTTATAACAT